>ENA-ORRQ01000003-ORRQ01000003.1-human-gut-metagenome-genome-assembly--contig:-NODE-3-length-244599-cov-5.165745_pt1 | contig 244599 bp, 215 predicted proteins | sample MGYA00242177_ERZ509138 | MGnify/ENA primary metagenome ERZ509138 (study PRJEB26280, sample SAMEA2338628) | human gut metagenome | biome: human gut; feature: human-associated habitat; material: faeces... | reverse complement strand
TTGCTTTGCAATGACGATAAATAAAAGCTTTCGGCTTTAGCCGAGAGTTGTTTACCCAACTTACTAACAGCTGGTTCTGTTAAACAGCGAGAAGGCGTAAGCGGAAAGAGCCAAGTTGAGTACAGTAAGTGAATGGTCTTAGCCTGAAAAATATCGAACTTTTATTGTTCCTATACTCGCAATCAAATCATTTCTCCATTTTCTGTTGCAAATTTTTGCACTGACTTAGGAAGCGCTAAGTTTTTCCTATTTTTGTTCTAAGTTTGCAACTCTAAACTGCTAGTCAAGAAAAACGAAGATTAAAACAATAGGAGATACACCATGTTGAAGAAAGCCACATTAGCCGCCGCCCTCTGTGCGTTAGCCGTTCCGTTTGCTGCTCTGGCAGCTGGTCCTACCGGTTTCGGTGCTCAGGAACGCCCCGGTGCCCCGCAAGGCTTTACCCTCCAGAAAATGGATTCTATTGCGCAGTTGAAAAAAGAAGCTCATGATGATCAGCTCGTCACCTTACAAGGTCGCTTCACCAAACAATTGAGCAAAGAAAAGTTCGAGTTTACTGACGCCAAGGGAGACAAGATTGTCACTGAACTCGATGATGATCAAAACTGGTCTCAAATACACAAAGACGCACTGATGGAAATTGTGGCGGAAGTGGACAAAGACCTCGTCTCAATTGAATTGGATGTGATTGACGCCAAACGTCTTCAATAATAGCCTCACCCAAGGCGACAGCAGCTAACAGAAAAGGCCCGTAAGGGCCTTTTCTGCACTGGCAATACTTCAGTTACTATGCGATTTGAGCTGTCCGCTTGTTCCCCAAGAAGTGCAAAATCACCATTAGGGCAATTAAGGTAACGAAAGACGTCGCCAAACTGGCGTAGGCATTAGCTTCCGTTAAGCCTGCCACAACGTAACCGGCAAAAGAAGCAATAGCACAGACCCAAGCATAGGGTAACTGCGTGGCCACGTGTTCAATGTGCGAACAGCCGGCGCCGGCCGATGACAAAATAGTCGTATCCGAAATCGGCGAGCAGTGGTCTCCGAATACAGAACCGGCTAAAGTAGCCGCCAACGAGACAACAACCAAGTTGGGATCCAAAGCTTGAGCCACCGGCACAATAATCGGAATCAAGATACCGAATGTACCCCAAGCGGTACCGGTTGAGAACGACAGGAACGCTGCCAAAGCAAACACGGCAGCGGGCAACCACATAGCGGAGAATCCACCCGTTGTCACAAGCGATTCAACAAAAAGCGGCGTTTGAAGCAAGTCGCGGCACACACCGGAAATCGTCCAAGCCAACACCAAAATGATATTGGCCGGCAGCATCATCTTCATGCCTTCCACTGAACCGTCCATGAAGTCGCGGAAAGAGACAACCTTGCGGGGCACAAACATCAGGAAAGCCACCACCAGGGCACCGAAAGAAGACCATACCAATGCTTCAGAGGCAGAGCTGTTACCTAAAGAAGCGGCAAAGGAATGGTAAGCCGGATCATCGCCCCAATAGCCACCCGAGTACATTAAGCACAAAACCGCGAAAACAATTAAAGCGCCGATTGGTACCACCATATCCCAAATTGTGCCTTTTTCACTCACGCGCATTTGATCGGTTGCGGTATCCATGCTACCCACGTCGCCCTTTTGGGCACGTTCTTCCGAGCGGCGCATCGGTCCGAAGTCCAATCGGAAGAAGCAAAGGATAAAGACCATGGCAATGCAGGTGAGAGCGTAGAAGTTATAGGGAATGGTCGATACAAAAGCTGTGAAATCACTTTCGAAAGCACCGGTTGATTTCAGACTGCTTCCCACGGCTGCCGCCCAAGAAGAAATCGGTGCAATGATACAAACGGGAGCTGCCATGGAGTCGATGATATAAGCAAGCTTTGCGCGGGAAACTCCATACGTGTCGGTTACCGGACGCATGACGGTGCCGACGGTGAGGCAATTGAAATAGTCATCAATAAAGATGAAGGCGCCTAAACCACCGGAAGCCAAAAGGGAAGCTTTACGGCTTCTGATTCGGCGAATAGCCCAATCGCCATACGCACGGCTTCCGCCCGCCATACTGATGGTATAAACGAGAGCACCCAACATTGTGCAGAACATCAAAATATTAAAGTCCACCTTGGTGCTCATCAGTTTGAAGGTCGTTTGAACCGTCCCCATCAAAAGATTGGCATGATCCATGCCAACGGCATAAATGAAGGTGCCGGACAAAATACCAATCAAAAGAGAAGAGATCACTTCTTTGGTACAAAGCGCCAGAACAATGGCAATCACCGGCGGCAAAATAGATAGCCAACCTGCATTAAACGGATCCATTCTGAGGATTCCTCTTAGAAAATTAAAGTGAAAGAATTAATTGTAACAAAAGATAAACTCGATGGAACACTTAACTCATTGAAATTCGATGGAAAAATCTTTATCGACAAAAATATAACTTTTAGATAATAAGAAACAAAAAAGGCCCAGATTTTCATCCAAGCCTTTTTTAGCAAACTCAAACAGTCCTAATTATCTTGTTTGGTCTTAGGTTCCGAACTTAAATAGGGACCGGCGGCTCTCAGATAAACAATCATGGAGTAAACCGTCAAAATCGCCGCGACGTAAATCAGGATCGTTCCCAACCAAGCCATGGAAATACCGAAAATCGTTTCGTAAAAAAGCAGCATCGGGATAGCAACCATTTGGGCTATAGCCTTGATCTTGCCATACCAATTCACCTTGACTCGGGCGGCAGCCCCCACCTTGGCCATCCATTCACGAAGAGCTGTCACCGTGATTTCGCGACCGATGATGATCAAAGCCACCAACATATCAACGCGATTGAAGTCGAGCAAAACAATCAGCGCCGCACAAACCATCAGCTTATCGGCCGAAGTGTCTAAGAAAGCTCCAATGGCGCTTTCCATGTTGTAGCGTCGGGCGAAATACCCGTCAAAGGCATCGGTCAACGCCGCCACAATAAATATCACGGTCGCCCACACGTTTTGCATAAAGGGCGAAAGAATATGATCTGGAATATAGAACACCCCGATAATCAACGGTATGAGCGCAATACGCGCCCACGTCAAGATCATCGGTACATTCACCGGTAGTGGTTTACGACTCATTGCTTTCTGATATCTCTTTAGGCGCTTGCCCATGCAACTGAAGATAGATCCGCTCGGCAAGCTTTCGCGAAATCCCCTCGATTGTAGCAATATCTTCGATACTTGCGTTCTTCAATCCGCGCATTCCTCCGAATCGGCTCAATAATTTTTGACGTCTCTTGGGACCGATACCTTCAAAATCCTCTAGTTTTGAGGTGTTTCTCGTTTTGGCCCGCTTGGCTCTCATGCCGGTAATAGCAAAACGGTGGGCTTCGTCTCGAATTTCCGCAACAAGCATTAAAGCTTGGGATTGTCGGCCAAGTTCAAGCGGTTCTCTGGATTCATCGGCAAAGACAAGTGTTTCCAATCCGACCTTTCTCCCCTCACCTTTGGCCACGCCGACAAGAACCGAGGTATCCAACCCCAGCTCGGTAAAAACGTCTTTGGCCATCTTTACCTGTCCCTTTCCGCCGTCAATGAGCACTACCGTGGGAAGCTGTGCCTCTCCTCGGCTAACAGGCAAATAGCGTCTTTCAATCACCTGGCGCATCGCCGCATAATCGTCGCCAGGCTCAATTCCGGTGATATTAAAGCGTCTATAGAGGTTGTGCGCCATTCCCGCCCCTTCATAGACAACGCAGGAAGCTTGCGTAGCTTCTCCTGATGTGTGACTGATATCAAAGCACTCGAGTCTGACTTTCATCCAATCGTCATTGGGAACCGAAATCTCGAGCACTTCACACAATTCTTTTAAGCGTGAAAGTTGAGAACCTTCCAAAGCCAAATGCCTTGCAAGAGCAATATCGGCGTTTGTCTTGCACATATTGAGCCACTCACGTCTGACGCCGACCGGAGAATGAACAACCGTCACCCGCCGCTCGGACAATTCGGACAAAAGGCTTTCCAATTCCTCTTTTTGTCCTGGCACATCCGTAATGATCAGTGTCGGTACCGGCATGGACTCATAGTGCTGACTCACAAACGCTTCAAAGACTTCTACCTTATCAACAGATTGACCTTTCGGAATGTTGGGGAAATAGGCCCTATCACCCAAGTGTCTGGAGCCCCGAACCATGGCCAAATTAACACAAACATTAGTACCTTGAGAGGCCACCGTAATAATGTCCGCATCCACATCCGACCCCGTTGTTTCAACCGTTTGACGGTGTAAGACATTCGATAAGGCTGCAATTTGATCTCGCACGACAGCCGCTTTTTCAAACTCCAACCGTTCGGAAAACTGCATCATGCGTTCTTGCATTTCACTTAAAAGATCTTCAGACTTTCCGTCCAAAAATTGTTCAGCGCGGGCCACATCACGGGCGTAATCCTCTTGGCTGATTGCCCCCACACAAGGGCCGGAGCAACGACCGATTTGCGCAAGCAGACAAACTCGGGAGCGGTTTTTAAAAACAGGGCCTTCGCAAGTGCGAAGCTTAAAAACCTTTTGCAGTATCTGAATGGCTTCTTTCACACTTTGCGAATTGGGATAAGGGCCATAAAAACGACTTTTTTTATCCACCCCACCCCTGTAATACGACACTCTGGGGAAGTCTTCAGCGCTGATTTTTAGGTAAGGGTAGCTCTTATCATCACGAAACAGAATGTTGTATTTAGGAGAAAGCGTCTTGATTAAATTATTTTCAAGTAAAAGCGCCTCGGCCTCAGAGCGGGTAACCGTTGTTTCCATCCGGGCTATTTGAGAGACCATGATGGCAATACGGGGACTTAAATCGTTTTTCTGAAAGTAGCTCGAGACGCGTCTCTTCAAATCACGGGCTTTGCCAACATACAGGCACTGTCCCGCTTCATCAAAGTAACGATAGACACCGGGCAAACCGGGAAGATTTTTAAGAATCGGTTTGGCATCAAACGCCATTTTTCTCTCGCTTCGCTTACACTCTCTTTTTTAATTTTGAAATATTGTAATTGTTTATGCCTGCCGTGCAAAAAGCCGTCACTTACCTTGATGTTGATATTTTCTGCCGCGTTATTGATAACTTTGGTGATGCCGGCGTCATGTGGCGATTAGCCCGGGCGCTTCGTGCCGAGGGCTATGCTGTCAGACTCATCATCGATGATCCGACCACATTATGCGCATTAGCAGGTTGCGATTCTCATACCCCTATTGAAAAAATTGGTTCCGATGAGTCCATTGAAGTCTGTTTATGGAAAAAAGACTGGGATACGGCCTCCTGTCCCCTGCTTCCGGCTAGCGTGGTGATAGAAGGCTTTGCCTGCAGACTGCCGCCAGACTATCAGGCAAAAATGGCAAAAACCTCTCCCGCCTGGTTTAACATTGATTATTTCAGCGCCGAAGACTGGATTGAAGATTGTCATCTTGTCCCCTCAATCGATCCGGCCACAGGGTTGATTAAAACCAATTATTTTCCAGGCGTTACGGAAAAATCAGGCGGACTTATTATTGAAAAAGACTACGAACACAGTAAGCATCTGTTTCTGTCCAAGCAACCTAAAAACCCAAACGCGCTTCGTATTCTCTTTTTTGCTTACCCCTATGGCCCCATTGAAAAAATTGCGCAGGCATTGTGTGACATAAAACGCCCTATTGAGTTATCGGTCACTCAATGCGAAGCCGGCAAATTGCTGGCAAAAGCTCTCAGCAATCGAACAAACTCACGCGTCTCCGTGAATTCTCTGCCTTTTGTCTCACAAAAAGACTTTGATCACTTACTTTGGTCATCTGACATCGTGTTTATCCGAGGAGAAGACAGTGCTGCCCGAGCGATGATCGCCGGCATCCCCTTCCTGTGGCACATTTATCATCAAGATGATGACGTTCATATGCTGAAGTTGCGTGCGCTTGAGGGGCGTTTTGAAAATTGTTTTGAGGATAAGGCGCTTTTTAAAAAGTGGTGTCAACTGCAAGAGGCGATGAATGAGGGTGAATTTGACCCTGATATTTTTTCCGATTTAATTGATCAGCTTGATCAATGGAAAAAAGCTTCGGAGTGTTTCAGCAAGAAAATAAAGGCAATAGGCTCTCTGGCTGAAAAACTTTCCGAACAGATAAAAAAAATATAAAATATCGCGTTTTCGCTAAAGAGCGAAAAGAGAAACGTTTCTTTGGGAGTTTATTCCCTATCTGTTTTTAATGAACCCTTCAGTCTGAAAAGTTCGGGTCGCTCCCGAGTCCAATTGGGTTGAAAGGATTCAAAGAGGAAGAATTTAAGATGAAAATTGCACAAGAACTGCGCGCCGGCAACGTGGTGATGATCGGCAAGGATCCGATGGTTGTGTTGAAGGCTGAATACTCCAAGAGCGGCCGCAACGCCTCCGTGGTGAAGATGAAGTTGAAGAACTTGCTCACCGGTGCCGGTACTGAAACCGTCTATCGTGCCGACGACAAGTTTGAAGACCTCGTGCTCGATCGCAAGGAAGTGACCTACAGCTACTTTGCTGACCCGCACTATGTTTGGATGGACGCCGACTACAACCAATACGAAGTTGAAGCCGACGTGATGGAAGACGCCTTGAAGTACCTCGAAGACGGCATGCCCGCTGAAGTGGTGTTCTACGAAGGCCGCGCCATCAGCGTTGAATTGCCCACAATCCTCGTTCGCGAAGTCGAATACACGGAACCGGCTGTTAAGGGTGATACCTCCGGTAAGGTGATGAAGCCTGCTCGCCTCACCACGGGTTACGTGCTCCAAGTTCCCGCCTTCGTTGAAACGGGCGACAAGATTGAAGTGGATACCCGCACAGGTGAATACCGCTCTCGCGTGAAGTAATTCACACGAACTGATTTTTCAGTGCAAAACCCTTGGCTTCGGTCAAGGGTTTTTCGTTTTGTTTTTCTTAACAAAATTCTCATATTGAGAAATATTTGTCTTTCAATCCTTCCGTTAAAATAAGCCCGTTAGCGAACTTCTTTTTTCTGTCACTATGAAGCGGCTTTTAAATATCGGATCCATCAATATCGACTACGTTTATCGTGTTCCTCATTTTTTACGCGCAGGCGAAACACTTGAAGCCGCTCACCGAGACATTTTCATGGGTGGAAAAGGTCTTAACCAAAGCATAGCGGCAGCCAGAAGCGGCTTGGCGGTAACGCACCTCGGTGTCATAGGCCGTGATGGGCAATTTTTGTCGGACTTTATGAAAGATTCGGGGATTGATACCCGCTTTCTAACGATTGATGAAACCAATCCGACCGGTCATACGGTCATTCAGGTCACCCCTGACGGCGAAAATGCCATCTTATATTTTGCGGGCACCAATCACGCCATTGACCAAGAAGTCATACTAAAAGCCTTTAAGAGCTTAGACGAAGGAGACTTCGTCTTACTGCAAAACGAAGTTAACAACGTCGGTTTTGCTCTGGAAAACGCCAAAAAGCAAAATCTGCATACGGTTTTTAATCCCGCCCCCTATTCCCCCGAAGTACTCAATTACCCTCTTCATTTGGTTGATGCGCTGATTGTCAATGAAACCGAAGCTCAAGGGATCCTCGCAACCAATAGCGACAATGAAGAGTTTTTACTCAATGAATTAAGAAAACGCTTCCCTCAAGCTCTCTTGTTTTTAACCTTGGGAGCCAATGGGATGGTTTGCGATTTACCTGTTGAGGGCGGGCGGCGTTTTTTCTTTAAGGCTTTCCGCGTCAACGCCGTTGACACAACCGGGGCGGGCGACACTTTTGTCGGTTACGCGATGAAAGCTATTATGGTTTTCTTAACACAGCAGGATATCGAAAAATTTAAAGTTCTTATTGAAGAGGCCATGCTTGCCGCAGCCATTAGCGTGACCCGATGCGGAGCCGTACCATCTATCCCGCCATTCGAGGAAGTCGTCCAATTTAAAGAAATGAAGGTCTAATCATGCAGAAAAAGAAAATTATCATTGACTGTGACCCGGGTTACGATGATGCCGTAGCCATTTTGCTTGCTGCAGGCAACCCTTTAATTGATGTTTTGGCCATCACCACGGTGGCTGGTAATCAAACGCTTGAAAAAGTCACCCGCAATGCGCTTCGTATCGCCAAATTGGCTCATTTGGATCATGTTCCGATTGCTGCGGGCGCGGCTCGTCCCCTTTTGCGAGACCAAATTGTCGTTGCCGCCAACATCCATGGGGAGTCAGGCTTAGACGGCACAACTTTGCCCGAAGCGGACTATCGCGTTGATTCCCGTCACGCTGCCGAGCTCATTGTCGACACCATCATGGCCGAACCGGAAAAAAGCGTTACTTTGGTACCAATCGGACCACTAACCAACATTGCATTAGCCGCTCGGCTTGAACCGAAAATCGTTGACCGAGTCAAAGAAGTCGTTTTGATGGGCGGAGGCTTTCATATCGGCAACGTCAAACCCATGGCGGAATTTAACATTGAAAATGACCCGGAAGCGGCTCATATTGTTTTCGAGGAAAAATGGCCGATTGTGATGGTCGGTTTGGATCTGACCTATCAAGCCTTGGCAACGGCAGCTGTGAAAAAGGAAATTGCCGCCATTGATTCTGAGGCTGCTCGTTTCCTCACTCAAGTGCTGACACGCTTTTCAGAAAATTACAAACGCTCTAAAGGCTTTGATGAGCCGCCTGTTCATGATCCCTGTGCCGTTGCCTACGTTATCGATCCAACGCTTATGCAAACACGAAAAGCCGTCGTGCACGTGGAATGTTGGGGACGGTATTCAAACGGCATGACTGTTACCGATCTCAGAAGACCAGCTCCTGAGGATTGTCATACTTCGGTCGCCGTTAAGCTCGATCAAGCTCGCTTTTGGAATCTCATCACCGATGCGGCGAAAGCTCTTTAAGGTTTCCTATGGATGAACTTAAACCCACTGTTCATACTGAAAGACTTGAAGCCGGCGCTTTAAAGCGAGAAGCAAAGCTACTCACGGCAATGGTTAGGGACTATTGCAAGCGTCACCACAAAAGTGAAGAATTGTGTGACGACTGTAAGCAATTCCTTATTTATGCACTAACACGGCTGGCCTGTTGCCCTTTCGGTCAGAAAAAGTCAACGTGCTTTAAGTGCAAAATCCACTGCTATCGTGCCGAACAAAAAGACATAGCTCGGATCATCATGCGTGAGGAAGGACCACGAATGCTATTGCGTCACCCGATTCTCACTGCCGAACACCTCATTAAAAATATGAAAGAGGCTCCCGACAAACCCCGCAATCCCAAAGCGCGAAGCGTTCGAATAAAAGCCGACTAAAAAGGAAGGTCAGAATGCCCGTTAAAGCAAAATTTAAAAACTCGATTGAAAATCTGAAGTCCGAATTAAAAGAGCGACAAGAACGACTTATTAAAGACTGGGAGACAGCCAAGCGTGACTTAAAGGCCAGACAAAAGCTCTTTACTCGGGAAATAAAAACGAAGCAGGATGAATTTTTCCTTGAGTGGGACGATGTGCAGGAACGCTCAAGGGAAAAACTGGATCAGTGGCTTGATCGCTTTGAGATTGACGAACTGCAGACAATGCTTGATCGCTACAAAGAAGAAAATGAACCTTTGGAGACGATCGGAGAAAATGATGTTTTAAGACAGCTCCCCTCACCTCGAAAGTTAGAAATGACTCTTCAGGAGGCATTTGAAAAACGCCGTTCGAGCAGAGATTTTTCCGGAGAACCCATCGCCGAAGAAATGGTCGCTGCGCTGCTGTGGGCTGCAAACGGCATTAATCGAAAAAATTTCAAACGCACAACTCCGTCTGCTTTAAATTGGCAGGATGTCAGCGTATATGTTGTGCAGGCAAACGGTATATGGAAATACCTTCCCAAACGTCATGCACTGCTCTTTATTGAAGGCAAAGACCAACGGGAATACTTCGGTGAAATAAAAACTTGGATGAAGCTGGCCAGCCAACATCTGGTTTTTGTTTCAGATGCGAGAAAAACGGAGACTTTTACAACAAAACTCCTTGATAAAACATTTAAAGTCGATTTTTCTGAAGGCGAGCTCAATGAAAGAGCGCGCGCGATCAATGTCGGTGTTAAGGTACAAGCGGTTTATTTAGCCGCGGTGGCCATGGGACTGGGTTGTACCTGCCGATTATTAGTGGATGATCAAAAAGCAAGGGAACTGATGAAATTAGCTCCGGACGAAAAAATAATGGCAATTTGCTCGGTCGGAGAACATCCGGCTTCCATTTTTGATCATGTAATTTGACAAAAAGGGAATAGCTGCGTAATATTACGTCCTCACGCGCCGGTAGCTCAGTTGGATAGAGTACCTGGCTACGAACCAGGGGGTCGCGGGTTCGAATCCTACCCGGCGCACCAAATTTAGGTCCCAAGTGCTTTTATAGCACTTGGGACTTGTTTTTACTGATTTTGATAAAGTCTGCTACGGACTGCGTGACTAACCGCCCTTACTTTATCTATCTATTTCACAAAAAATTATCCGATAAGTCAAAACGGAGATCTGTAAATCTTGGTTGACAAAGGACATCTTACTATCACCTAATCTACCTCAGGCATAATCTTTGGGTTTGTTTTTATGAAACCAGTGCGAAACAAAGCAATCAGAAATCCTTCTATTCTTGAATTCTATAGTTACTAGGATAACTGCTAAGACCGTCTGCATTTAACACAAAGAGACTTTTAAAGCAGATGTATTGGTTTGTCAGGGGTGTTAACTTAGGTAATAACCTTTATCAACACCCCTCAGATAATTACTTATCTCCGCTACCAGAAATATCTAATTCCAGCTGTAGCGCGCCAATCTTCCTCTATCTTTGATCCCTCCGTTCTTTCAACATCAGCCCATAAGTAAACATTCTTATTTACAGTAAAGTTGGCTCCAACTGCATATTCAAACCAAGTATCTCGACCTTCTTGACTGTATGTGCCATAACTACCCTCAGAAGAACCTCTGATTTTTGTATCTCCTAGGAATTCATGTACTGCTGACGCTCTTATGTAAGCTTGTCCGAAATCTGACGGGCAGTTAACACCCGCTACAAAACCTAAACGACCAACTAAACTATCAACAGAATCAACATCGTATTCAGCCGAACCAATATTGAATTGATCCCCATCTACATATGTATATGTCGCTTCAATTTGAGGTTCAACAAATGCCATATCAAATACATTAAATCTCCAACCAGTTTCTGCAGACAATCCCAAAACAAGACTATCCATCGAACCTTTGAGATGTCCATCAACCTTCATATCGTTGTTAACGGTAGCCACTCGACCAATTAAGTCCAAATAAGTACCAAAATTAGACATCCAAGTTCCATAGCCCGCTAAACTGTACGCCTCTAGATCGGCACTTCCTCTCATATAATCCGTGTCACCCTTCGTATAACTAAAGGTAACTCCCAATCGGGACATTTGATCAAAAAGAGTAGTATCAAAACCGACTTGAACAGTATTAAAGTCAGTATCCAACCCGTGATTACTAGATAAACTACCTCCATCGTACCGGGCCCAAACACCTTTACTTAGATTATCGGATCTTATATCTCCCAAACGTTTTCTAACATCGTTTGACAAAATACGAGCCATTGTCAAAGGCGCAATAGAGGCCATTTCTAGAGCTGACTGCATTAATGTATTGGTTTTTCTAATAATAGAACTTTGATTAACTGTTCCATCCTCATTTAAGCGTGCAATGGTTTCTCCAGCAACCATTCCCTCTTGCATAAGTAACGATACTGTTTCTGCACCTTCATCAATATTCAAAGATTGACTAAAAAGGTTAATGTCAGAACTTAATTTATCATTCAAAGATGAAGATGCAATCGCCTGTAAATTGGACCCTTCGGTTATCTTTGATATGTTGACAATGTCTTGTTTTGCTTCGTTAAGAATCAATTTACCATTTGTACTACTGACTTGACCCAAAACATTCACTTGATTATCTTGCACCAACTGAAGAGTTGAACCTTCTAGTACTAAAGAAGAACCTTTATCAACATCAATATTCCCATCTAAAGTTGTAGTGCCATTTTTTAAATTCAAACTCGCTCCGGATGATGAATTTACTGAAATGTCGCCTTTAATCGAATTTGTCTGACCTCCTAAAGTCACGTACGTTGGTGTGCCATAGCCATCAATTTTTATAGCGTAAGATTGAGTCTTTCCTGTTGCACTAATTGAAGTATCTCCTCCAAAATTGATTTTTCCCCCGTTATTAAGTTCTACGCCTCTTGCAGTACCTAATCCATCGTATACAGAAATGGTTGTCTTGGTACCAGATCCAATATTCATTTCAGCGTTAGCTGCTAAATAAATTCCTTGTGCTTTTTCTGATGTATGACCCGTTGGTGAATCATCTTCTACATCCGTAGCAACATTCATATTAATTACGAATTCTTTTGAGTTAACCGATACCTTCATATCACTACCACTAGCACTTATACCTTTTGTGCCTGTTGAGTAGGAAGTACCATCATTATCAACTCCAGCTCCAGAAAGATTAATTTCAAATTTTTTAACTTTATCTGATATCACCCAAGATGTATTTTGCCCTTGAATGCCAACAACGTTAGTTTGAGCTGTATTGTCTCCAGGAATAATTTCTCCTTTAAGCAAAACATTTCCTTCGTTATTAAAGGTAATATTCCCATATGCATCAACGACAGTCACTCCGAATGGACTAAAAGACTCGACAGTAACATCTCCTGTATTATCAAAAATAATCTCACTATTTTCTTTTACCGTTAAAGTCTGAGATGTGTAGTTTTCAGTTGTTGCTCGTATAAGTACATCTCCACCTGTAAACTTAGCGGATGCCTTACCATTAATTCCATTAACTAGTAATCCAAATCCCCACTTCAAACTAGCCCCTGGACCTTCCACATCAATTACTGTGGAAGTCGAATTAAATATTGCGGTTGTGTCCTGACCTTGTGTATTTACTTGAACGCCAGCAAATTCATGTGTTGAGTCAGTCTCTTTAAATTTAACTTCGAAGTAATCCCCTCCAAAACTAGCCGAGCTACCATCTCCAATATAAACGCCCTCATTTCGTTGGGAATTACTTTGATATCCTGCTGAATCTACCTTTAGATTATCTCCAGAAATGCTATTTCCTGCTCCTATTACACTTATAACACCAGCTGTTGTTTGATTGGAATAGTCGGTGTTACCTGCGTTAGCATTACTGACAAAAGAAAAACTACCTAAAACAGCTAAAGATATAGCTGAAATTTTAAAAGACGGTTTCATGTTGTCTCCATAAAGTTACTACTTAGATGTACTAGTTTGCCCCCCCCCATAACGAAAATGTCAAGATAAAAAATAGAAATAGGTAATTTTTATCTGTACTGTCCAAAATAATTTGAATTTTTAAAGAGCCATCAATCATTCCAGCGTTCAGCTGTCCAAAAAGGTTTGATTTTAATTTCAACCCCCTCAACTCAAAATAAACAGGCTTGAGGGGGACTTTCCCGTGTTTTTATCGGGACTATATCCGGTTCGTTAAGCCAGTCATTAAGGTCTTTATAGGTCATTAGGTTCTGTCTGATGTAATTTCTTAAACGACTAAATGACCAAGGGTATTTAGAGCGTCTTTTGAGTACCTCCAACAGCAATGTCACCACCAAAGCTGTCCAAATCTGCACCATGACCGCATTGAGCGTCGTTCCGACAAAAGTCTTAATTTTCAGATTCTGTTTGAGTTTCTTAAAAAATAACTCGATTTGCCATCGATCCTTATAAATGGCGGCGATTTCCTCGGCACTGAGTTTGAAATCATTGGTCAGATACTCAAACCATCTCCCGCTTTCCTTATCTTTCCACTGAACCAATCGATATTTCGGTATCGTTTTTAAGCGTCCCTTTTCATGCGCAGTTTCATCCGATTGAAGAGTGATTTCGTAACATCCCCAATTTTCATTTTTATCGACCAGAATTCGTTTTACGCGCTTAAGCTTGATGTTCTCTTTTATTCGAGTGACAAAGGTGATATGACGTTTGCTTAACTGTCTGTACCATCGAAAGTCGTAATAACCGCGGTCTATGGCCAAAATGCAGTTTTGAGGAATGTCTACCAAAGTCCGAGCCGCTTTAATATCTGAAACAGCCGCTTCTGAGACTGCAATAAACTGCGGCATTAACGTATCGTTATCCAACAATGTGTGAAGCTTGATTCCGCCTTTGGTTGTCCGAAAGCGTGCCCAATCAAACAGCTTTAAACAAAGTCCTATCGTTGTGGAATCAAGACTAAAGATCTTTTTATCCGTGCAGATTGGTTTGACTCTCGCTGCGGTTAACACGCTTCTGAAATGCTCGAGCAAACCGTAATAGAACTCTTCGTAGACGTGATAATCACGATGTTGATTGACATAAGAGAGACTTGATCGTCCAATGGCATGGGCACCGAGGTGGTTGAGTTTTCCCAAGCTTGAATACAATCCGTCGGCTATTTCTCTAAGTGATTCTGCCCCGCTGAGCTGGCAAAACATCATGGCAATAAGCTGATCTCTTGTGCTGATTCCTTTAGAGGCCTTGTCAGTCTGATACTTTTGAACGAGCTTAAAGAATAAAGATTGAGGCAAAAGATTGAGGCAAAAGATTGAGGCAAAAGCTGGACAATTTGCGCAAACATCGATACTGTTGCTCTACGCATATCGGATTTCCTTTTGTTTTTGAGTGGTATCTAAAACTTTAAAGGATTCCGATATGCTTTTTTATTGCCTGCGATTCTTGTCAGTCTGAAAATTTATTTTGGACAGTACAGAATTTTTATAGTTTGTTGAAATTTTGCACCTTACAAAACTCACTTCTATAATCGCCATCCACCAATCAATCTAACCTTTTGAAGGATTTCGCCATGTTGTCGCATTTGCCAGTTCCGATTGTCACCATCGGACTTTTGCTGTGCTCCAACCTGTTTATGACTTTTGCTTGGTACGGACATCTGCGTTTTCCCAAAGTCACTCTCTGGCACATTGTCATTATCAGCTGGCTCATTGCTTTTTTTGAATACTGTTTTCAGGTGCCGGCCAATCGCATAGGCTACGGCTACTTCAGTGCCGCCGAACTTAAAACTATTCAGGAGATCATTTCGCTTACGATCTTCATGGGCTTTTCTGTTCTTTATCTCGGTGAACCGCTCAAATGGAATTACATATTGGGCTTTGCCATGATTGTCGCGGCGGCGTTCATCATATTCCATGAGTGGTAACAAGATTTTTTGATAATTCCCTCCAAACGGCCATTAGCAAAAACACTAACGGCCGTTTCTTTTTTCTGCGCCCTTGGTAATATTGCTTAGTCATTTTTGAGAGCCCGGCCAACGGGCTTTTTCAACCCTCTACCCGTACACCCGAAAGGAGAACCATTCATGTGTACCACCGTTATTGTCGGTAAAGCCGTTTCAAAAACCGGCCGAGTTATTGTCGGCCACAATGAGGATGCGGGCGGCCGCGTTTTCCATCAGCAGTTCTATGTGCCGGGCGGCAAACACGCAGATAGTGATTTACTCGTTGCAGAACCCGGTCGCGCTCAAGTTCCCCAAGCAGCTGAAACGCTTGCCACCTATTGGTCCAACATGCTGCAAATTGACGGTTCTTCCTTTGACCAAGGGTATGCTAACGAAGCCGGTTTGGTCATCTGCTCCAATGGCGGCGGTTCTTCCTTTGACGGCGACGATCCTGATGAAGCCGCTCTTGGTTTGAAAGACGGAGGTGTGGGTTTCTTGCTTCGCCGCATCATGGCCGAACGTGCCAAAACTGCCCGAGAAGCCATGGAAATTGCCGCCAAACTTCTTGATGAATACGGCTACTTCGGCTCTGCTCGTAACTACACCGTTGCTGACAAAAATGAAGCATGGTGCTTAAACGTCGTCAAAGGCCACCACTACGTTGCCAAGCGCATTCCCGATGACAAGGTTATGTTGATTTCCAATATGCTTGCCATCCGCCACGTTGACATCAATGACCATGAAAATGTCATCGCTCCGGCCGATTTGATTGAATACGCCATTAAAAAAGGCCGCTACACCCCGAAGGTGCCCGGTGACTACAGTGATTTTGACTTCGCTATGGCTTATCAAAGCGATGAAAACCGTCACGCACCGACAAAATCTGTCCGTATGCGTCTGGGTTGGTGGGCTATTACCGGAAATTACTACGGTGATGAATTGCATTACCCGGAATTGCTTTCTCCGGCCCATGCAATGGGTGTCGAAGACGTTCGCGACGTCTTGGGTCTTACCTGCTACGAATCCTACGCTATGCGAGGCGATGGCAAAGAAGATGCATTCCACGTTTCCGCTCGCGATATTTCCCGTTCTCAGACGCGTGAATCATGGGTAATGGACTTGGCTGAAGATCCGCTTTACAACACGATGTGGCGTTGCTCAAGCTATCAAGATACCGGTGTTTATATTCCCTGGTTCCCGATGTCTGGCATCATCCCCGAAGGTTATCAGTGGATGAACATTGAACAAGCTCGAAAGAATCACTTCCATCTTGAACCCCATTATTTGGACTACGATCTGGATAAGAGTTTCTTTATCTACGCCACGGTCGGTGAACTAACGAACTTCAACCGCGGTCTTCTGCCCGGTATCGTTCGTGCCAAGAAGCAATTTACTGAAAAACTTCAAAGTGATTATGAAGCCGCAGTGGCTCATGCAAAAACGCTTTCGCGTGAAGAAGCCAGACAATACCTCGGCGAATTTACGGCCAGAGAATGTGCTCAAGCCGATGAAAAATGGGAAACCATGCTCAAGCAAATCAGCCTTCACACAATGAGTGTCGAAGCTGAAACCGTAAGCGTAAGCCAAGAGCATGAAGTGGAGGTTGTCCTCTATGGCAGTGCCGATTTCGATGTGACGGGTCTTGATATGGAAACGGTCTATTGGAGTCTGGGCTTTACCGGGAAGAAAGAATCAGTTAATGCACCGGCGCGCCCGATCAAACACCGCTTCGAAGATGTTGACGGTGATGGCTTTACCGACTGCGTTCTGACCTTTAACGCTCATGAGATTGCTCAATTTGCCATCGCCGGCACATTGACCGATACATACCTTCGCGGACTTTGTAACTGCATCCGCTTCGTTGCGATGGATACAGTTAAGTTTGTTGACTAAAAATTAAGCTTTTGCTTTACTTTTTCGGGCCGCTTGCGGCCCGATTTTTTTGCTACAGTTTCCCACTGAAAACGTTGGAGGTACGGCCAAACGGCCGTTGAGAAATACTCCCATTAGCGGATCAGGTTAATACCTGCGGCGCGAAACGTTAATTTCTATATTGAAAAAGTGCCGACCGCATTGGAAGTCCTCCTAATTTTTGGAGACAACCATGCAAAACCAACTCGATAAACTCGAATTTTTCACAACCGCCTGCGGCGAAAAAGTTCCATTCAAACGCATCATTCAGTCGGATACAGCTGTTGTTTTTGGTGCTCGAAAGAATCCCAACTTTTATATTCCCAACCATGCGGTCTATTTATCAGAACTTCCTTTAACCAAACGAGAAAGACCTCGTCCGGGCTCTCCCACTCAGCTAGCTTTAGCCAGAAAAGGAGAAATCAGCGCTGAAATGCATTATGCGGCCTTGTGTGAAAGCATCGCGGTTAGCCAATTAAAGGAGCAATTAGATCGTTGCGCCCATTCCCAATTAAAAGCGAAATTACTCCCTATCCTTAATCGTTGTGATCAAATTAACGGTGAAACAGTGAGAAAAGAAATCGCTTCCCGCCGGGCGGTTTTGCCATTGAATTTCTTGCATCCGGAAGCCCGTCCGATGGTCATTGGCAAACAATTTAAAACAAAAATCAATGCCAATATCGGTACCTCCGATGCAGTCAGAGCGGATGCAAAAAAAGAAGAAATTGTGAAATTGACTGAAGCCATCAATAACGGTGCCGATACCGTAATGGATTTATCCGTTGGGGAACATATTTCAGAAATTCGAGAAAACATCATTCGTTCAAGTCCCGTTCCCATTGGCACAGTTCCGATGTACGAAGTGCTGGAGCGTGCACGAGATGTTTCTGAAATCTCTTGGGACTTATTTGCTCACGTCATGCAGCAACAAGCTGAGCAAGGAGTCGATTACATGACCATTCATGCCGGCATTCTTCGTCACCATGTTGGGTTAACTCGCAACCGTTTTTGCGGAATAGTGTCACGCGGGGGCGGAATTTTGGCTCAATGGATGCACTTAAAGAAGGAAGAAAATTTTCTCTATCAGCACTTCGACGAGATACTTGAGATCGCACGACACTATGACATCACTCTCTCGCTCGGAGACGGGTTAAGACCTGGATCGATTTTAGATGGAAGTGATGCGGCTCAATTGGCTGAGCTTCAAACATTAGGAGAATTAAATCGCCGTGCCTCTGACTTTGATGTTCAGGTGATGATTGAAGGTCCCGGACATATCCGTCAATCTGAAATTGAAATGAATGCTCTGTTGGAATCAACGTGGTGCGATGATGCTCCTTTTTATACTTTAGGGCCTCTCGTGTGTGATATTGGCGCAGGATTCGATCACATCACGGCGGCGATTGGGGCATCAGAAATCGCCTCAAAAGGAGCCTCCATGCTTTGTTACGTCACTCCCAAAGAGCATCTAGGTCTTCCCGACTCCGATGACGTTCGCGAGGGTATGGCAGCTTTTCGTATCGCTGCTCACGCCGCCGATGTCGCAAGAGGTGTAGCAGGTGCTCAATTGTGGGATGCATTGATGAGTATGGCTCGTTTTGAATTCAGGTGGACAGACCAATACGCACTGTCATTAAGTCCAGATAAAGCCGAACAAATGCGCTCAGAGACTCTTTCCGGAAGTGGCGCCCAAGAAGCTCATTTTTGTTCCATGTGCGGTCCAAAATTTTGTCCAATGAAAATAGCCAGAGATCTTTTCGGTTAAAAAAGAACCGCCCGCTCTTTTGTGGAAAAAGTCAGCGGGCGGATGCTTTTCGTGCGCAAGAGTTTAAGCTTGCGCCTAGCTTGATGTTTTAACTGATAAAGTACAGGAACACCAAGACTGCCGCATTCACAGGAAGCGAGCGTTTAATCACTTCCAAGGGCGAAACATTGGCGATACCGGCAATAATGATGACACCGGCGGCAATCGGTGAAGACACACGGCCTAAGGTAGCCGAAACAATTGCCAAGTAACCCAAGTCAGGAATCGTCATGCCGAATTCAGGAGCGTGAGGCGTTACCGCTTCATTGAATGCGAAGCCCGCAGCGTCACCGGAACCCGTCATAATACCCAAAGCCATCGGACCGATAGCAGCACCGAGTTTGGCCACTTCGGAAGAATTCTTCAGATATTCGACAAACACATCAATCACACCACAGGTACGCAAACCGGCGGCAAAAACACCGGCCGCGATAATCAAACCGATGATGCTGCCGTAGCCATGTCCCATACCGTCGAAGAACTTTTTAATCAATTCCGTGGGGTTGGAACGCGTCACAATCATGGTATAGATGAAACCGAAGAGCATAGCGGTTGCAACGCTCATCTTCACATTCGGGAACCAGAAAGCGATGACGAACAAAAGAACAACCGGAAGAAGCGGAGCAAAGGCCCAAAGGATATTGGGATGCTCGGGCAATTCAACATTACTCTTGTGCACGCCGTCGTTTTCAAAACCGCCTTTCTTGAAGTCGCCGAAAATAAAGCAGGCAACCGTCAAGAAAACAATACAAACGATGGAAATCAAAAGCGTACGGAAGCCCGTGTAGGTGATGAAGTCCATCACAGGCCATTCGGCGAGCTTGGCCACGAAACCGTTATGAGAAGAACCCGGAGACCAGAATGACGGCAGGGTTGAAGCAATCACGGTGGCGGCAGCCATTGCCGGACGGAAACCGGCGCGAATCATCAACGCAACGATTGTCGGGCCGATTGCGGCGCACATACCGGAAAGAGAGGAGATCGCAAGAGAAGTAATACCCGTAACGATCATGCAGCAGGGCAAAAGCAAAATGCCCAATTTATTTAAGGGCTTCGTTAAAAGAGAGACCAAATGCAAGTCACATTTGGTCAAGTTCATCGTCGCGGCAAAACCCATCGACGAGCAGATCACGATGATCAGCGAATTGTTGGTCATCGATTTGTCAAATTGCTCAAACGCTGCCATCGGATCCAAAGAAAGGATGGTCATGATCAAGCCTGATGTCAAGAGCACCAAGCGTGTTTCATAACGCTTGATCAGCGCCCAGACCGTGCCTACTACCACGATCAAGGCCGCCCACATAGTCCAAGTCATGTTGTTCTCCAGAATAAGGGGAAAAAGAGTTTGATTGTCCCCAATGAGCCTAAATAGCCTTTGGTGACAAAAATATTGGGCGATTATAGGTAAAACTATCTAGTCTGAAAAATAGGTTAAAACCCCTAGATCACACTAAATTTCAATCCAATTTGAGATTAGGCAAAATGCCTTAGTTTTTAATTTAAGGCAAAAACATTATCCCGATAAAATCATCGACGATTTTGAGCGCGGTTTATTGGTGACGCTCTATTTTTTGAGGTGAACATCCCATGTTGAAACACAACTATTACGGCAACTATACGGCTGAAAGTTTTGCCCAATTGCCCTTGGTTTTGCAACGTTTTTTGTCCTATACGCAATACAACACCACATCTGACCCTAACAGCACGACAGCCCCATCGACTCAAGCTCAGATGGCTTATGCCGAGCTTCTGAAGGCCGAATTTGAAAGCGTTGGCGTTAAAGATGTGAAGATCACCGATAAAGGCATCGTGATGGCCTACCTGCCCGCGACCGAAGGACTTGAAACGCTGCCCGCCATGGGTCTTATTGCCCACATGGACACCTCACCCGAAGCCTCGGGCGATCCCGCTCAATGGCAAGTGCTTGACTATCAAGGCGGCGACATCGTTTTAAATAAGGACAAAAATATTATTTTAAGCCTTGACCGCTTCCCCGGTGTAGCCAAATATGCCGGAGAACAACTTGTCGTCACAGACGGCACCACGCTTTTGGGCGCCGATGACAAAGCCGGCATTGCCATTATCGTTGAAACGGCCCGCTACTTTGTTGAACACCCCGAAATCCCCCATGCCAAACTCTGTTTCGCCGTCACACCTGATGAAGAAGTCGGTCGCGGCACTGAAAATTTTGACATTGAAGAATTCGGCGCTCAATATGCCTACACCTTTGACGGTGATGAATTAGGCGGTTTTGAAACCGAAACATTTAACGCCGCTATGGTGAAGGTTCACTTTGAGGGCTTGAATGTGCATCCGGGTTCGGCCAAAAACAAGATGGTCAATGCCATTCGCATGGCCATGGACTTCATCGCTCGTTTGCCGGCGGAGTCCGCTCCTGAAAAAACCGAAGGTCATGAAGGCTTTTTCCATCCGATGGGCATTTCCGGCGCTGTTCGCGGCGTTGATCTCAAGATGCTCATTCGCGACCACAGCAACACTCGTTTTGAAGACCGCATGAACTACGTTCGCAAGATGGTTGAAGAGATGAATAAGGTCTGGGGAGACCGTGTTAGCGCCGATATCAAGGTTCAATACCATAACTTGAAAAACTATCTTGATAAACATCCGGCAGTATGCAATCTTGCCCGTGAAGCCTATCGTCGCATTGGCGTTGAAATCCACGAAAAACCTGTGCGCGGCGGCACTGACGGCGCCCGTCTTTCTGCCAAGGGCTTGCCCACGCCGAACCTCTTTACCGGCGGCATGAACTATCACGGTGTCTATGAATGTCTCTCCGTAACGGGCATTCAAAGAGCCTTGGACCTCGGCATCATGCTCGGTAAGATGTCCGCGGAAGTTAAAACGCTTGACTAGCTTTAGTTAAACCTGACTGCCAGCCGTCTGAAGTCATACTTTTCAGACGGCTTTTTCGTCTCTTTTTTCTTGGTTAAAATGTCGACATCCGTTTGTACTTTTACGCTATGTCACTTTTTTCCTGCCCTACCATCGAGACTCAAACTGATCGGATTGAATTGTTCGATCCCTGTTTTATTTCGGATTTACATCTGAACGCCGAATCTCAAGCTCAAGCTGAATTTTTTATCCGCTTTTTACACGAAGTGGGAGAAAAGCACAGCGAATTAATAATACTAGGGGACTTTTTCGACTATTGGGTGGGTGACGATGCCTGGGAAAGCGCTTCGCGCATTCTTGAGCCGCTGCAAAAGTGGGGACAGAGTCACAAGCTCTTTATCATGCACGGCAACCGTGACTTCATGATGGGAAAAAAACTTGCGAGCCGGTTGGGAGCTACTCTTTTGCGCGATCCGTGCGTTGCGCGGATTAACACCCAAAATGTTTTACTCTCTCATGGCGACCTTTGGTGTATTAATGATCACGATTATCAAAAAGTGCGTCAAAAAGTCAGAAGCTTTTGGTGGCAATGGCTTGTTTTAAGACTGCCATTGTCAAAACGGCTCAAGATCGCCCACGATGCGCGGACGCGTTCTAAGGAGAGCAAAGTAAAGAAGGAAGCTTTGTTGATGGACGTTGACGCGCCAACCGTCGCCGACGCTGCACTACAAAAGCAATGCTCGTTTGTCATCCACGGTCATACTCATCAACCCGGAGAATATGCGCTTAGCGAAGAGCTGAAACGTTTTGTGCTGCCGGACTGGCGATTTTGCGCAGCCAACTGTTTTAAAGGCGGTTATTTGACCTTTATAAACGCAACGCCTGTTTTACAAACCTTTCAGTAAGTTACAAGAAAGGCTCCCGACCGTGCGAGCTTTCTCTAAAATGGATAGTGAGACAGATATTGAACCGGGGTGCAAAGTGATCAAAAAAGTTCTGAAATTAGCGCTCATTACCGCTGCGTTTGTCGCTGTTACCGGTTGCGCTTCACCCACAGTGAAAACCAATGTAGCGATTTCGTCGAAACTGTCCATGACGCCCGATCTCAATCCGGACCTCCATGCCATGCCTGATTGGGGTGACAAGATTGCCATTGTTCCGGCCTCAAAATCTAAGCAAAATGACGCCACCTACCGGTCTATCGCCTCGAGCATGCAGAATGTTTTGGCAGCAGCTCATCTTGAAACGGTTAAGGCCGGAAGCGGCGAAAAGTACCGCATGAGCATTGACTGGTCGGTCAAACCTTCCCGTATTATCCAACGCTCCGAAAGCGTTCCTGTCACCTACTTGGGCGGTGGCTTTGGTTGGGGCTGGGGACACCATAGACACTGGCATGGTCCCTACGCAGGATTTGGTCCGCAAGTGGCTTTTGCGACCAGGGTCTACAACCAACAGCTTTATATGCGTGAATTGGATGTCAAACTGCTTGAAATGAAGGGCTCGCGAGCAACGACTGTCTTTACGGCGATCGTTAAAAACGAGGCTACCTGCAACCGCATTGACGACATTTTGCCCTACATGGTGAAATCGGCCATTGATAACCTTTATGCGCAAGACGGCACTGTTAAAGTGGTTGAGTTGCCTGAAGTCTCTGAAGTATGTCGCTAGTTATTGAAAAGGACGCCCCTTGGGCGCTCGTTACCGGGGCAACGGGCGGCTTGGGATTGCAGTTTTGTGAGTTGCTTACCGCCCGGGGTTATCGTCTTGTCATCACAGCCCGCGATACTGCCCGACTGGCGGAAATGCGCGAACTGATTCCACAGGCCCAACTTGCCCTAGCCGGCGATCTGACCGATCCCGTGTGTCTGAAAAACTTACTCAATCATCTCAAACGAGAAAATATTGAACCTGAGGTCCTGATCAATAACGCAGGATTCGGTCTGTATGGTGAAACGCTTGAGCAAAATAGCGCTGAAAACATCAATCTGGTTGACTTAAACGTCCGAGCTCTCACCACTCTGACGTTGGCATTGGCGCCAAGCATGAGGGCAAAACGCAAAGGCTATATCCTCAACGTCGCATCAATTGCGGCTTTCATGCCCTGCCCTTATTTGTCGGTGTACGGAGCCAGCAAAGCCTATGTATTAAGTTTTTCTGAAGCCTTGCATGAAGAGCTCAAAACCGAAGGCGTACACGTTACGGCGCTTTGCCCGGGCCCGGTTAAAACCAATTTTTGGAACCGGGCCGGTGTCAGCGAGTGTGATCGTTTCGAATTTGCTATCACCGATGCTCGTTCTGTGGCAGAGCGAGGATTGAGCGCTCTTTTCAAAAATAAAGCTCTAGCCACTTACGGAATATTAAATAAACTCCTGACGGTTTCGTCCCAGCTCGCCCCCAAAGGTCTTACGCGGTTGATCGCAAAAGAAGTGCTGAGATTGGCTGTGAAAAAATAATCACTATAGCCCTTGCAACTTTATGGGAAACCGTGCATAATTCCACCCTACGCGCCGGTAGCTCAGTTGGATAGAGTACCTGGCTACGAACCAGGGGGTCGCGGGTTCGAATCCTACCCGGCGCACCAAATTCAAGAGGGAAGCTTCAAAAGCTTCCCTTTTTTCGTTTTATACTCACATTTACTTATTGTTCTTTGCCTTTCAGCCTGCTTAAATTGTATTGTTGATCGATCAATTAAGGAGAAACCAATGGCCCAAGAACTCAATGTCATTGATGTCTATAACGATTTACATCAAATTCCTGAATTGGGATTCCAAGAATTTAAGACAAGCGCCTATATCGCTGAAAAACTCAAGCAGATGGGTTATGAAGTAACCACTGGCGTTGGCAAAACCGGAGTCGTCGCCGTCGAAAAAGGCGCTCAAGAGGGTCCGTGCGTCATGATTCGTGCGGATATGGACGCACTGCCTTTTAAAGTTAACGGCGAAGACAAGGTTATTCATGCCTGCGGTCACGATTCTCACTGTGCAATGCTTTTAGCGATCGCCTCCCGCCTGCAGGGCAAGATTAAACGCGGAACCTTAAAGTTGCTCTTTCAGCCCGGTGAAGAAACGCTCAAAGGCGCTTTGTCCGTTATCGATGACGGTGTGCTTGAAGACGTTGATATCGCCTTAGGACTTCATATCCGTCCCGCTACCGATATTCCGGATGGCACCGTAGCAGCCACATTGATGCACTCAGCAAGCATCTTTGTCCGCATTGATGTCGAGGGGCTTTCCTCTCATGCTTCCCGTCCGCATTTGGGTGTGAACTGCGCTGAAATGCTTGCGGCCATCGTTCAAAATGCAGGCCTTCTGAAGTTTGCGCCGACGCTTACCTGGTCCATGAAATGCACCAAGATTGATGTGGGCGGTGCGGCTATTAACGTCATTCCTGATAAGGGCTACTGCATGTATGACGTGCGCGCTCAAACCAATCCGCTTATGAAGGACATGCTTGAAAAGCTTGAGAAGAGCGCTCAAAGCACGGCAGCTGCTTTTGGCGGTAAAGCCAAGATGACGCTTTTAGGCGATGTGATTCCTGCCTGTGAATATGACGATGAACTCGTCAAAGAAATGAGCGACTGCATCGCTGAAACGTTGGGTGCGGATAAACTTCGTGCCACGAGTATCGGCGGCGGTGAAGACTTCCACTTCTTTAAGATCAAGAAACCGTCCCTTCGCACCGCTTATATCGGTGTCGGCGCCGGTGCAACGCCCGGCTTGCATCACCCGGATATGAAACTCAATCCTGAGTCTCTTATCAACGGCGTGAAGGTTATGGAAGCTTTTGCGTTGAAGTACTTAGGTTAATGACCAAAAAGCCCGGGAAAACCGGGCTTTTTTCTATCCTTGCATTAAGGAAAGCAGCGTGGCATCCGCATGCCACTCGATGCGGTATCGTGTTTCATCGCCATCGCCCTGATAGCGCACGTCCATTCCGAGGCCTGCTGCAAAGATCAGATCCTCCCCACTCCACAATAAAGGAAGTTTAGAGCGGTCAAACTCTGCAATCTCAGCCTTTTGATAAAGGTCTTTGAGATGTTTGCGGGGACGATTTTTGAAAAGCTTTAACTTTTCACCGCCCTGACGGGGTCTGGCTTGCAGTTCTCTGTCTGTGAAATAGGATTCTGCGATACCGGGTTCGTCGTCTTTGGCCAAGCTGATCACAAGCTCTCCGCCCCAAGAAGGCAGAGAGTAGCGGCCCGGGCCCGTCCAATGGAGCGTTTCAAACTGCGTACGGTCTTTTTTCTGACCGGCCGTCTCTCTCATCACAAGCTTTGACCCATGACGCCTGATTTCAAGATTGGTACCAACCTTGATCGCGAGTTTGGTGTCGTTGTGCGTGAGACGCGTCTGTTTGAGAGCCTCATCAAGCTTTGCTTTAGAAGGCGGCAGGAGACCAAAACTTTCAATCCAGGCTCTCAGCACCAATGCCTGACGGGAGTCCGACAGTTTTAGCAGCGCATCAATCGAAAGAGCACGATCGGCGTCTTGAATTCTTTGCAAGTCTTCATGCGCTACTTCTTTGAGAACCTGTGCACTTTGAGCGATAAGCTCCACAGAGCGGGCTGCGGCTTCCTTAAAACCCGGACGAATCGTTTCCATCACAGGCAGCACTTCATGGCGAATGGCGTTGCGAAGATAGACCGTATCGGCATTACTCTCATCTTCAACCCAAGTCAGATTGTTGAGTTCAAGATAGCGCTCAAGAAGTTCTCGAGGCAGGCGCATCAAGGGACGCACCAACTTCACTGCGCCCACCGAACGGGCTACAGGGAACGTAGCCAAACCGTCCACACCCGCGCCTCGCATCCATTGAATAAGGAACGTTTCAAGGCGGTCATCCTGATGATGAGCGGTCATTACCATGTGTGAATCAAATGCTTCGGCAGCTTTGAAAATCGCTTCGTAACGCGCTTTACGGGCTGCAGCCTCTACGCCTTCCCCTTTGCTCTTAACGCGCACATAGGCCACTTTGAAATTAACACCGAGCGCCTCAGCAGTCTGCCTGCAAAACCTTGCCCATTTATTGGCATTAGGGCTTAAGGCGTGGTGCACATGCACTGCGAGAATATCTTCAATAGGGCTGTTTCGTTTATCGCGCAGGACACAGAGCGCTTTGAGCAAGGCAACAGAGTCTCGGCCGCCGGAAAATCCGACGGTGATACGAACCTTTTTGGAAAAGTCTCGGGCAGCGCTAAAAAGATTCGCCTGAGAGCCCTGCCCGCAAGCTTCACTGATCGCTTCGCGCAGGGCTGCAAGAAGTTTTCCCTCTACGGTGCGAAGCGAGAGCGTCGCAGCGGATCGGGTTTTATGCGGCTGTGTCTTCAGACTTCTTGTCGGCATTGTGGCTCTTCGTGCGCGTTACACGTTTTTTAGTCATTTTGACGGGCTGCTCTTCGTGAATGCTTTCGTGCTCGGCAATCGGTTCGAGCACTTTATCGAGCTCTTTTTCTTCAAATTTACCGTACGCAAGCAAGCGTTCAAGACGGCGCGATACCAAGTCATCCAAATTCATCGCATTGAATTGACGCATTTGGTCAGTGAGCGTCTTCTTTAAGCTTGCACCCATCAGCTGCGGATCGCGGTGAGCACCGCCCAAGGGTTCGGACAAAACCCGATCCACGAGGCCCAGTTCACGCAAACGATCGGCCGTCAAACCCAAGGCTTGAGCGGCTTCCGGTGCACGGGAGGCATCCTTCCACAAAATGGAAGCACAGCCTTCGGGGCTGATTACGGAGTAAATGGAGTACTGCAAAATGTTAACGGTGTCGGCCACAGCAATAGCCAAAGCTCCGCCCGAGCCGCCTTCACCGATCACCGTTGCGATAATCGGCGTTCTCAAGTGGCTCATCTCATAGAGATTGTGACCGATGGCTTCGGACTGACCGCGTTCTTCGGCGCCAATACCCGGATAAGCCCCCGGTGTGTCGATAAACGTAAAGACCGGAAGCGAAAACTTTTCAGCCAAACGCATCAGGCGCAAAGCCTTACGGTAGCCTTCTGGACGGCTCATACCGAAGTTGCGCATCATGCGCTCTTTCGTGTCACGCCCCTTTTGATGACCGATCACCACCACGGGCTGACCGGCCAAACGAGCCAAACCACCCACAATCGAGGTATCGTCAGCGTAGGCACGATCTCCATGCAATTCGTGGAAATCCGTGAAGACCATGTTCACATAATCGAGCATGTAGGGACGCTGGGGATGGCGGGCAACCAATGACGTCTGCCACGGAGTCAATTCAGCATAGGTTTCTTTCAGAAGCTCTTCAGTCTTGTGCTGAAGCTGCTCAATTTCAGATGACAGGTCAATCTTTTTGCCCTCATCTTTTTCCTGCATTTCATTTAATTCGTCGATTTTGCTTTGGAGCTCTTCAATTTGCTTTTCAAAATCTAAAAAAACTTGTTTTGCCATTATTCACTCTCTTTTTCGAGGGGCGTATTTTCTAAGGAACGCCATAAAAACCAAGTGGCGACGGTACGATACGGCGCCCAAACATTAGCGAGTAATTTTACACGGCTTTTGGCCCCGCTGCGCCTCACAGAAATGACATTTTCATCGGAAAAATAGAGATTTACGAGGGCCTGTCGAACGCCAAAATCGTCCAACGGAAAAATATCGGGGCGCTTCAGAGCAAAAATTAAAACGCTCATCGCGCTCCACGGCCCCAGCCCGCGAATGCTCTCAATCGCACGGCTGACCGCCTCGTCATCCATCTGTGCAAACCCTTCTTCACTCCACTGACCGCAAACAAATCGCCATGCCACTTCTTTCATCGCCGCGATTTTTCGAGGATTAAGGCCAAGACTTCGCAACGCATTAATCGGCGTGACCATAATGAAAGAATCCCAACGGCCTTGCTTCAGACGGCAAAGCCGCATCCAAAGGGTTGCGGCCGCTTTATTGGAAATTTGCTGTCCGACAATGGCTCGTAGAATGGAAGCGATGACACTTTCGTGAGCGGTAAATTCAATATGACGGTAACGCTCAATAAGGCGCTTCATCACCGGATCTCGCTCAGAAAGATAGAAAAGCGCCTCCTCCCAGTAGTCAGGAAAGGCGCTTTCTGTGGACAAATGAGCCGTCATTTAGTTAATGTGATTTTTCAACCAATACACGTTGCCAAGTCGTCCCTTGCGGTGTATCCGTAAGCATCACACCCTGTTCGGCCAAATGTTTGCGAATTTCATCGGCCTTCGCATAATCCTTGGCCTTTTTAGCGGCCGCGCGAGCAGCGATGGCTTCTTCAATGGCGGCTTCATCAAGACCGGCCGTAGAACCCTTGAGGAACACTTCCGGATCCGCTTGCAGGATATTGAGAATTGCACCGAGCTTCTTTAACTGACGACTCATTGCAGCGCTCTTTTGAGCCTGCGCACGATTGGCCAATTCGAAAAGTTGAGCAACTGCCACCGGAACATTGAAGTCATCATTCATTGCCTCGGCAAAACGCTTGGCGCACTCTTCATTCCAATCAAGCGGCAAATCGTCAGCAGGAACATCCTTTAAGGCCGTATAAAGACGCTTTAAGCTTTGGTACGCATCGACAATTAAGTCCGGTCCAAACAGAATCGGACTTCTGTAATGCGTGCGCATTAAGAAGAAACGAAGCACCTGAGCGCCGTTACCGACACCGAACTTATCATCGGTTTCAGCGATGGCATCGCGCACGGTCCAGAAGTTTCCGAGCGACTTGCTCATCTTTTCTTCTTTGCCTTCTTTATTCATTACACGCAAAGGACCCGTGTGCATCCAGTAGTTGGCAAAGCGCTTTCCGTTTGCCCCTTCACTTTGAGCGATTTCGTTTTCGTGGTGCGGGAAAATCAAGTCCGGACCGCCGCCATGAATATCAAATGTTTCGCCCAAGTAGTGGCAGCTCATCGCCGAGCACTCAATGTGCCAACCCGGACGACCCTTACCCCAGGGGCTATCCCATTGCGGTTCACCAGGCTTGGCGCTCTTCCACAATACAAAATCAAGCGGATCACGCTTGGTATCGTCAGTTGCCACACGCTCGCCGCTGATCAAATCATCAATCGATTTGCCGGAGAGTTTGCCGTAATCTTTAAATTGACGAACGGCATAGGCCATGTCACCGCTTTTTGTTTGATAGGCCAGTCCCTTTTGCTGCAACTTTTCGATGATGTTGAGCATTTGCGGGATGAAGTGCGTGGCGCGAGGCTCAACGGTAGGCGGCAAGCAGCCGAGAGCGATCATGTCTTCCTGCATGGCTTGTGCGAACTCATCGGTCAATGCTTCACAGGTCACGTGACGTTCAGCAGCACGGCGAATGATCTTGTCATCGACGTCCGTGATATTGCGTACAAATGTCACTTTATAACCGATTGCTTCAAGCCAACGGCGAATGATGTCAAAGGAGATAAAGGTGCGGCCGTGACCGATATGCGTGTAGTCGTACACCGTGACGCCGCAGACGTACATTTTTACTTCCCCCGCAGTGATCGGTTCAAAAGCCTGTTTGCGGCGAGATAGTGTGGAATAAAGTTCAAGAGCCATGGAAATTCTTTATTGTTTTCAAAATCAAGTTACCGATTCTTGACAGTATATAGGAAGCGGCGGGCGAGCGAACCATCTTTTCACATTTGTGGCTACTGCCAATTACGTCAGCTTCGAAACGCTTCGTTGCATTTGTTTAATAAGAAAAGAATGCTTCGCCGATATAATGCAAATGACTTTACTATCGATGTCTCGAAATGTTCAAACTTAAGAAATTGCTGCCCTATACAATGGCCGCCATCTTGCTCAGTGCCACGGCTTCACTGCCGGCCATGGCCGCTTTTGAGTACGACGAGCCCCGCACGGAAAATGAACGCATAGAACTTATTGACCGGCTCATTGTTGAAAATCAATGGCGTGACGCGCTCAAGCACATTGCCCAAGCGCTTAAACACAATCCCCAAAATGTTCAATTGAAGTTTAAGCGCGCGGTCATTTACAGCCGCATGGGTGATAATCCAACCGCCAAACGCTACTTTAACGAACTCATCCGGTCCTATCCGGAGATTGTTGAACCCTATAACAATCTGGCCGCAATCTACGCTTCAGAGGGCAACTTAGTGAAAGCCCGTGAACTTCTTTTACAGGCTGTCACCATCAATCCCAATTTTTCAATGGGTTATGAAAATTTAGGAGACCTGGCCTTGCAGGGAAAAAATCCTGACACGGCTCAGGCCCTGCAATACTATGAAAAAGCAGCTTCCCTGGCCCCCGATGACAAAGTTTTAGCCAGAAAGCTCAAAGCGTTCAAAAAATATTTGGATCAAAACTCTTGAGGATTTTAAATGACTTCTTTTACTCGCCGCGCAGCCGTTGTTGCCCTAGCCATGGTAGCCATCGCGCCTGCCGCTTTTGCTGCGCAAGCCACTCAAGTCAAAGTGGATACGAACATGGGAGCTTTCGTGATTGAACTTAACGCCAAGGCTGCCCCAAAGACGGTTGAAAACTTTTTAGCCTATGTCAAGAGCGGCTTTTATAAAAACACGCTCTTTCATCGCGTGATTCCGAATTTCATGATCCAAGGCGGTGGTTTCGTGATGGGTATGGAAGAAAAGGACACTCGGGCCCCAATTGCTTTAGAATCGCGAAACGGTCTATCCAATGTGCGAGGTACCATTGCCATGGCCCGCACCAATGATCCGAATTCAGCCACAAGCCAATTTTTTATCAATGTAAGGGATAACCGCTTCCTTGATGCCAATCAGGCTCAGGACGGTAACGGCTACGCGGTTTTTGGCAAAGTAGTCTCCGGCATGTCCACGGTTGATGCTATTGCCCGAGTCAAAACGCATTCCGTAGGCTACTACGATGACGTGCCCATCCGCGATGTGGTCATTAAGAATATGTCTGTTATTAAAGGAAAGTAGAAATGATTCGTTTAACTACCAACTACGGCGTCATTGATATCGAACTCGATTACGAACATGCTCCGGCAACGAGCAAAAATTTCGAACAATACGTCCGCGATGGCTTCTACAACAACACGATCTTTCACCGTGTTATTCCCGGTTTCATGATTCAAGGCGGCGGCTTTGAGCCCGGGATGAAGCAAAAACAAACCCGCGAACCGATCGAAAATGAAGCCGATAACGGTCTTCGTAACGACAAGTACACCATCGCCATGGCTCGTACGAGTGATCCGCACTCTGCTACGGCTCAATTTTTCATCAATGTCGTAGACAATGACTTTCTCAATCACACGGCTCCCACTCCGCAAGGCTGGGGTTATGCTGTATTTGGCAAAGTCGTTGCCGGTGAAAACGTGGTCGATCAAATCGCCGCAGTAAAGACGGGCCGCTGGGGCTTCTATGATGATGTTCCCAAAGAAAATGTGATTATTGAAAAGGCCGAAGTGATTGAAGGCTAAGGCTAAGCCTAAGCGTTAACGATCCGGGAAAGCATCTTTTGTTTTCCCGGATTTTGTTTCAGAAAGACTAAGTTCCAATTTCGTCATTTCAATTCCTGCCAACCAATAACAAATTTGCCCAAAAACTAGGCAATCCAAGCAGCAGCATCTCCGTTAAAATTTAAGAATGTGTAAGACCCAGTCCATTCGGCCATTTGGTGATGCCGATAGGGCCTTTTTTATTGATAATTATTTCAGTTTCGGTATATGCAGTCTCAAAACGCCTGTTTGTCTTTAGGCATTGACATTGGTTCGACAACCATTAAATACGCGCTCATTGACGGCAATAAAAAAATCGTCGCCGCTCGTTACGAACGCCATAAAAGTGCGGTGGTTCAAACACTCAAATGGCTTTTATCGGATTTGATTGCGCACTATGATTGCCAAAAAGCCTTTGTCCGGCTATCAGGCTCGGGCGCTTTGATCCTAGCCGGTGCAACGGGCACCGGATTTGTGCAGGAAGTGGTGGCGGCCGGGACGTACCTGCATGAAAATGATCCTCTGTTAGACGTTGCCGTGGAACTAGGCGGCGAAGACGCCAAAATCATTTACCTCACACAAGGTGTTGAACTTCGCATGAACGAAGCCTGCGCGGGCGGCACCGGAGCCTTTATTGATCAGATGGCTTCGCTTTTGGACACTGACCCCATCGAGCTCAATGAACTGGCAGAAGACGCCAAACGGTCCCACCCGATTGCTTCCCGCTGCGGTGTTTTTGCCAAAACAGACGTTGTTGCACTCTTAAACAGCGGCGTTCCTCGCTCAGAAATCGCCCGAAGCATCTTTGAAGCCGTCGCAGATCAGGCCATCAGCGGCTTGGCATGCGGTCGACCCATTGAAGGACGGGTGGCTTTTTTAGGCGGACCTTTACATTTTTTGCCGCAACTGGCAAGTGCCTTTGAGCGAAAACTTAAAGCCGATAAAACAACCTTCGAGCATTTCGATAATTCTCAATACGCTGTTGCTTATGGAGCCGCCGTTGATGCGTTTGAAAACACCAAAGATGAAGAGACAACGCTTGAAGAATTTTTGGAAAAACTCGCTCCAATTGACACTATCGCGGGTGAATCTGTTCATCTGGCTCCTTTTTTCAAGAATCAAGAAGAGCTTGATAACTTCAAAAAACGACACGCCGCGCATTGCGCTAAACGAGGGCAATTGCAAGATGCCTCTGGCGACCTATTTTTAGGGATTGACCTGGGCAGTACGACGGTCAAACTCGCATTAATTGATCAAGACGGTGCCATCCTTTATGACTGGTACAACCACAATGAGGGTGACCCCCTACCTAAACTGATTCCGCAAGTTTTGGCACTTACCTCAGCTTTACCGAATAAAGCCCGAGTGCGCGCCATTTGCACAACAGGTTACGGCGCAAGTCTTGCTCAGGCGGCCTTAGGCAGCCAATTCAATGAGGTCGAAACCCTCGCGCACCAGCGCGCCGCAGTCGCCTTTGATCCCCAAACAAGCTACGTGATTGACATTGGCGGCCAGGACATGAAGTGCCTGAAGGTAACGGCAGGCGCAATCGCTGACGTTAAATTAAATGAAGCTTGCTCTTCGGGCTGCGGCTCTTTCATTGAAACATACGCCAAGCAACTGGGGCTTTCTCTTTGCGAATTTGTCGACAGTGCACTTCATGCGCAAAATCCCTGTGATTTAGGCACCCGTTGTACTGTGTTCATGAATTCAAAGGTAAAACAAGCGCAAAGTGCGGGGGCAACCGTTGCCGACATCGCCGCGGGGCTGTGCCACTCGATTGTCTTAAATGCCTTACACAAAGTGTTGCGTATTGCCGACACCAAACAGTTGGGCGAGCATGTCTTGGTGCAAGGCGGCACGTTCTTAAATGACGCCATCCTGCGCGCTTTTGAGCTTTACATTGGCCGTCAGGTAATCAGACCCGATATTGCCGGTTTGATGGGCGCGTATGGTGCGGCATTGATTGCTCGCGAAAGAACAACAACGGATACTCCCCTTTTAGATTTAAGCCAAAAGGCGCTCGATCTTTCCGGCGTCAAAACAACTGAATTTCGCTGCAAGAGCTGCAACAACCACTGTCTTTTAACCCTGCACCGCTTTGCAAGCGGGCAAAAACACGTAAGCGGCAACCGTTGCGATTTTGCTCTCAAAGGCATTGAAGGCAAAAACGCTGAGCACTTCATTGACAAAAAATGCAGCCTGCTTTTTAACCGAGAACCCCTGCCCGAAAATGAAGCCCCTCGAGGCACAATCGGCATTGCGCGAGTGCTCAATATTTATGAGCATTACCCCTACTGGTTTGAGCTTTTTACGAAACTCGGATTTCATGTGGAGCTCTCACCCTATTCGGATCACTACATCGCAGGTCTCGGTATTGAAAGCATTCCCTCGCAAAGCCTTTGTCTGCCGGCTAAGCTTGCCCACGGACACGTCACCTGGCTGGCCAAAAAAGGCGTCAAACGTATTTGGCTGCCCTGCATTCCGAAAGAACGAACGAATTTTGCAAATGTGCCGGGTCGCTTTGCCTGTCCGGTGGTTGGCGGCTATCCTGAAGCCTTGAAACTTAATTTTGAGTGCACCCATCCTGAAGCGAAACTTCTTACACCTTTTGTGGATCTCAATGAGGCTAAAACCGTTCAACGAGCCATCAGTGAAGCCTTTCCGGAAATTCCGATCGCGCAAATTCGCGAGGCCGTTCAGAGTGCGGAAGCCGCGCAGCAAACCTATCAGCGCCAAGTCCGACAGATGGGGGAAAAGTGTTGGCGTGAGCACGAAGTCTCCAAAGCGCCCCTGGTGGTGATTGCCTCGCACCCCTATCACATGGATCCTTTTGTCAATCATGGCATTTGCACACTGATTGCCTCCATGGGCGCTGAGATTGTCACGGAGGATTCAATCGCGCACTTGGCCCCCGACACGACTTCACTGGATGTCATCGACCAGTGGACATTCCATAGCCGCCTATACCGTGCAGCCGAGCTCACACGTGATAAACCGTGGGCGGAACTTGTTCATTTGGTCAGTTTCGGTTGCGGACTCGATGCCATTACCTCCGAGCAGGTTCGGCGTATTCTGGAGCCAGCCGGTAAACTTTATACGATGCTTAAAATCGACGAAGGTGATACGCTGGGAGCAGCACGGATTCGCTTGCGCTCGCTTTTTGCCGCTGTCAAAGACCGACGTGAATTGCATGCCGGTATTCAAGAGTCGCCCATTGTCTGGCACGATCGTCCGAAGGAAAAGAAAAAACTGGATCTTAAAGCCGTCAAGACAATTTACGTGCCTCAAATGGCACCGATCCACTTTCCGATTCTTGAAAGCGCTCTGAAAAGCTTAGGCTTTAATGTCAAGCTCTTGCCACAGGTACGCCCCGAGGCGATTCAGTTAGGGTTGCGCTACGTTAATAACGACGCCTGTTATCCGGCCATTGTTGTCATCGGACAGTTGTTGGATGCCGTTTTATCGAAAGATTTCGATCAGGATACGAGCGCGCTTTTGCTCGCGCAGACATGCGGACCGTGCCGCGCCACTAACTACGCGACACTTTTGAAGTGGGCACTCAAAGACCTTGATATGGAAGAGCTTCCCGTTATCACTATCTCGACACAGAAGGTAACCGGTACGGAACACCTTCCGTTGGGACTTAAAGGCATTAACCGAATCGCCTTGGGAGTGCTTTACGGTGATTTGCTGCAAAAGCTCTATCTAAAAACCCGCTCTTATGAGAAAGTACCGGGCAGCGCTCAGAAGCTTTTAGATAAATGGCAAGCGATTGCCTGCCGAGATATTGATAAAGGTAAGAGTGCGCTTCGAGTCAATGCTTTACAAATGGCCAAAGAATTTGCCGCTATTGAATGCACTGACACGCCCAAACCTCAGGTCGGCATTGTGGGCGAAATCCTTTTGAAGTATCACCCGCAGGCAAACCTAAACATTTTGGAAGAACTCTTTGCCGAAGGGGCTGAGCCGCGTTTAGGCGATATTTCGAGCTTTCTTTTGTATTGTCTCTACGATCCGATTTTCCAGGCTAAGGCGCTAAAGGGGCCCAAGATGCAGGCTTTCACCTCTGGCCTATTTGTGCGGTACTTTGAATCTCTCAGAAGTATTGCCAACCAAGCTTTAAGCCAAGCAGGTTTCAATAGGATGCCGACACTTAAAGAACATCTGGCGCGTCTTAACAGCCTCATGTCTCCGGCCCAACAAGCCGGCGAAGGTTGGCTTCTTACCGCTGAAATGGTGGAATTTTTAGAAACAGGCGCTCCCAATGTGCTCTGTCTGCAGCCTTTTGCTTGTCTGCCCAACCACATTACGGGTAAAGGCGTGATGCGAGTTCTCAGGCAGCTTTATCCGAACGCCAATTTGTGCGCCATTGATTTTGAAGCGGGAACTTCGCACGCCAATTTCAGCAACCGCTTGAAGTTATTCATGGCCCAGGCTCGCGATAACCAATCAAAGCGTACTGCCGCTAAAGGACTGTAGCGATGGATCATCTCACCGAAGGCGGACTACTCATTATCACGCTTGCCGATCAAGGGGCTGTGGGGCCACTGCCATCGCACTACTTTGATCCTCGAGCCAAGCAGGGAAAAATCCGTGATGCTTTAGTGAAGTGGTTTACCCTTTGGGGCATTCCCCTTTCGGGTAGCACACATAATCCGACCTGGCTTGAAGCTCATACAACGGAAGTTGTATGGTGCGATTCTGTCCCAGGCGATCTTCACGGTCCGCAGACCGTTCGCTATTATGCTCAACATGCCGACCGCATTGTCGAAGCCATCGAAAAGTGCCGACCGAAAGTTATTCTTGTCTTAAGTGCCTATCTCTACGAGGCGATGGCAACAGAGGGTTTATCTCAAAAGATTTCTGCAGTGATCGGTAAAGCAAAAGGCGCTCCACGAAGAATCACAACCATGAGGCTAAAAGCGCTTGAGCAAAAATTTGAACATGCGCAAATGCTGATTCTTCCGACTCCCTCTAAAAACACCACAGACGACTACATCAGAAGTCTGAGTGCCAGTGTCCGAGAGACATTCGAAGCAGCAGGATTTAACCTCAAAGACAATGGTGATGCACTTTTAGGAGCTGCTAAGGCACTGCTCGTTTTAGATGAAAAACGTACCATTGTCGCAATGCAAAATCGGCTTCGTATCGATGAGTCTCGGGCTAAAGCGTTGCTTGAAGCGATGCAGGAAGAAGGTCTCATCAGTCAACCTGATGAGAACGGAAGACGTTTTTTGAAGAAATAAAAAATCCCGTGCAACTTGAAAAAAGCGCACGGGACTTTGAGCAATGCCAATACTCTATCAGAGCATCTTCAAGCCGCTTTCGATATTGGCAATGACGGTGTCTTTACCAAACAATTCAAGCGTCTTATCAAAGACAGGCGAAATCTTTTCACCAAAGACCAGCACACGAATAGGCACTGCCACCACAGGCATCTTAATGCCCATTTCATCCATGATGCTCTTTAAAACACCGTAGATGTTTTCTGCGGTCCAATTCTCAACACCGCGGGCACGTTCCAGGAAAAGCTTCACAGCCGCGAGGCTTTGTTCATTGGCAAGCACCTCACGCACAAGCGCTTCATCACGCTGCAACGGACGGTAGAAAATCATGCAGTTATCGGCAAGCGCTTCAAGCGTTTCGGGACGCTGTTTGGTGATTTCCATCCCACGAGCCAAATCAGCATGACCGTCAATCACACCGCCTCGAGCTTCGATGCGCGGACGCACCAAACGGGCAAGGCGATCGTTGTCAGCCTCTGCGATATAGAGGTGATTTAAGTGATTGAGCTTCTTCGGATCCAAGCAAGCGGGAGACTTGGAGCAATGGCGCAAATCAAACCACTCGGCCAATTGAGCCTTCGTGAATTTTTCATCATTGCCGTGGCCCCAACCCAAACGTGCAAGGTAGTTAACGAGCGCTTCAGGCAAATAGCCTTTCTTTTCGTAATCCATTACGCTCGCATCGCCGTTGCGCTTACTCAACTTACGATTATCCGGACCATTGATGAGCGGCAGGTGGGCAAATTCCGGCACTTCAGCACCCAAGGCCTTATAAAGATTGATCTGACGCGGGGTGTTATTGATATGGTCAGCACCGCGAACAACGTGGCTCACCTTCATGTCGATATCGTCAACCACAACAGCGAAGTTATAGGTCGGAATACCGTCACCGCGCATGATCACCAAATCGTCCAATTCGGTATTTTCAAAAGAAATCGGGCCATAGACCATGTCATTCCAGGTAACCGTGCCGGTATCGGGATTGCGAAAGCGGATCACAGGCGTGATGCCTTCCGGAATCGGACGGCCGACACAATTTTCAGGACGCCAGCGACCGTCGTAACGGGGCTTAATCTTCTTGGCCATCTGTTCTTCGCGCAAGGCTTCCAACTCTTCCTTGGTGGCGTAGCACTTATAAGCCAAACCCTTTTCGAGCATCATATCGACCACTTCTTTATAGCGGTTCAAACGATCCATTTGGTAGATAGGACCTTCGTCGTAATCGAGTTCCAACCACTTCATGCCATTGATGATCACGTCAACGGCTTCTTGCGTGGAGCGCTCCTGGTCCGTATCTTCGATACGAAGGAGGAACTTGCCGCCTACAAAGTGGCGTGCATAGGCCCAGCAGTAAATAGCCGTGCGGGCGGTGCCCAAGTGCATCATTCCGGTCGGAGACGGTGCGATACGCGTGCGAATTTCTTTCATTTTGTCTTATTAGAAACGATTAAGAGAATTTATTGATTTTAAGCCATCGCAAAGGCTTCGTCTAGAAAAGTGAGAACATTCGGTGTGTTTTTCCACAATTTTTGTGAACAACATTGTGGACAACTTTGGGAATTCTTGGGGAAAAAGGTGTGCAAAAAGTGCGGCGAATAAAAAAAGAACCGCTTGCTCAATGGCTTGCGGCTCTTCTTTTATAAAACTCGTTCAGAACGAATTACAGGCTCTTCACCTTTTCCACGAGGCTGGCAAAGCCGGCCTTGTCGAAGATAGCCATATCGGAAAGAACCTTACGGTCCAAAGCGATGTTAGCCTTCTTCAAGCCGTTCATGAACACGCTGTAGGTCATGCCGTTGGCGCGAGCGCCGGCATTGATACGAGCGATCCACAAGCGACGGAAAACGCGCTTCTTGTTGCGACGGTCACGGTAAGCGTACTGACCGGCCTTCATCACCGCTTGCTTGGCAACGCGGAAAACATTATTGCGACGAAGAATGAAACCCTTGGAGAGCTTCATAATCTTCTTATGACGTGCACGAGCGGTTACACCACGTTTTACTCTGGGCATCTTTCTCTCCTCCTAATTAGGCGTAGGGCAACATACGATGGATGGACTTGCTGTCAGAGTCGTGAATGGTTACCATTCCGCGCAAATGACGCTTGTTCTTCGTCGTACGATGGGAAAGAATGTGACGCTTGGTAGCGTGAGCACGCTTAATGGAGCCGCCGGAGCGCACTTTAAAGCGCTTAGAGGCAGCCTTCTTCGTTTTCATCTTCGGCATTTGACCGATTTCCTTTTGTTATTAGATGATCACCGGTGCTTTCACACCTTGCGAAAGACTTGTCAACCGGATCTCACTTGTTATAGGCCGAGTCCCATTTTGCCTTATCGCGGCACACAAAAAAGTCCGCGAGGGATTCTAAAAAGAATGACTCGGCTACGAAATTGCGAATGATATTACTTTTTGCGTTTAGGCGCAAGTACCATAATCATCTGGCGGCCTTCAAGTTTCGGGAATTGTTCTACTTGAGCAATTTCTGCCAGATCTTCGCGAATGCGTGTGAGCACATCTTGGCCTAAATCCTGATGGGCCATTTCACGACCGCGGTAACGAAGCGTCACTTTTGCCTTGTTGCCGTCACCCAAGAAGCGGATGAGCGCGCGAAGCTTCGTTTGATAGTCATTTTCATCGGTGGCCGGACGGAACTTCACTTCCTTGACCTGAATGACCTTTTGCTTGGCCTTCATTTCCTGTTGGCGCTTTTGTTCTTGATAACGGAACTTGCCGTAGTCCATCAAGCGGCAAACAGGAGGATTAGCCTTAGCGGCCACTTCCACCAAATCCACCCCCGCTTCTTCGGCCATGGCCAAAGCTTCGGAAGTGCGCACAATACCGATTTGGGTGCCATCGACACCCGTCAAGCGAATTTCAGGCACGCGAATCTCACGATTGATTCGGTGCGTACGTTCTTGAGCTATGATCGTTCTCCTAAAAACTCTACATTGTCACGCAAGACAGCGCGAAGCGCTCACTTTACCACTTTTTGTTTGATTTTTGGTGAGCAAAAACTTAAAAAACAACACAAAAAAGCAATTTTTTCACTTCACGACACCAAAACACCCGACCGCGAATGCTTCACGAGCCGGGTGTTTGGTCAAACTGAAAAAATCACTTCAATCAGTTATTGACTTTTTGGGCGTTTTCATCAACCACACGAGCGATGAAATCTTCAAGTTTCATGACACCCAAGTCCTTGCCTCCGCGAGCGCGGACGGCAACCGTTCCGGCTTCACGTTCCTTTTCACCGACAACAACAATGTACGGAATCTTCTGCAAGCTCAATTCGCGAATCTTGTAGTTGATCTTTTCGTTGCGAACATCTTTTTGAACCCGAAGACCGGCTGCCTTCATCTTAGCGGCGATTTCATCAACATAATCGGCCTGATGTTCAGTGATGTTGGCAATAGCCACTTGAACCGGGGCCAACCATACCGGCATAGCACCCGCGTAGTGTTCAATCAGCATACCGATCCAACGTTCAAGAGAACCAATGATGGCACGGTGCAACATTACTGGCGTCTTTCTTGTATTGTCTTCGGCCACGTATTCAGCACCCAAGCGACCCGGCATTTGGAAGTCAACCTGAATCGTACCGCACTGCCACGAGCGACCCAAGCAGTCCTTTAAGTGGTACTCGATCTTCGGACCGTAGAAAGCGCCTTCACCGGGCAAAATGTCATACTTCAGGCCAAGCGCATCCAAGCTTTGCATCAAAGCGGCTTCGGCTTTGTCCCAAGCGGCATCTTCACCGATACGCATGGCAGGACGCGTGGCCACTTTGTAGGCAATATTGTCAAAACCGAAGGTGTGATACACCTCTTTAACCAACTTGGAATAAGCTTCACATTCAGCCAAAATCTGATCTTCGGTACAGAAAATATGGCCGTCATCTTGCGTGAAGCCTCTGACGCGCATCAAACCATGCAAAGAGCCCGACGGTTCATTGCGGTGGCATTGACCAAATTCACCGATACGCATCGGCAAATCGCGATAGCTGCGCAAAGCGGAGTTGAAAATCTGAATGTGGCCCGGGCAGTTCATGGGCTTTAAGGCGTAGTAACGGTTTTCAGACTCCGTCGTGAACATATTTTCACGATACTTGGCCCAGTGGCCGGAACGTTCCCAAAGCGAGCGGTCAAGCACTTGAGGCGCTTTAACTTCGTCGTAGCCGTTATCTTGATAAATCGTACGCATGTACTTTTCAACTTGTTGCCACAAAGCCCAGCCCTTGGCATGCCAGAAAATCATGCCCGGCGCTTCTTCCTGCAAGTGGAAAAGATCCAATTCCTTGCCCAAGCGACGGTGGTCACGTTTTTCCGCTTCTTCAAGCATCGTGAGGTAGGCTTTGAGGTCATCTTTTTTGAGCCAAGCGGTGCCGTAAATGCGTTGCAGCATTTCGTTTTTGGAGTCACCCCTCCAGTAGGCACCGGCCACTTTCATGAGCTTGTGCACCTTCAATTTACCCGTGCTCGGCACGTGAGGGCCGCGGCAAAGGTCAACGAAGTCACCTTGTTCATAAAGCGAAATCGTTTCACCTTCCGGAATCGCTTCAATGAGCTCAGCCTTATATTTTTCACCGAGTCCGAGGAAGAATTTGATCGCGTCTTCACGTTTCATTTCCTTGCGAACGATCGGGATATTTTTAGCGGCCAACTCATCCATGCGCTTTTCGATGGCCGTCAAATCTTCGGGCGTAAACGGACGCTTGTAGGAAAAGTCATAGTAAAAACCGTTTTCGATAGCCGGTCCGATCGTCACCTGAGCATCGGGATAGAGTTCTTTGACAGCCTGAGCCATCAAGTGAGCGGTAGAGTGACGAACGATTTCGAGCGCTTCAGGATCCTTTTCTGTGATGATGGCCAATGTGGCGTCATGGTCAATGACTGTGGAGGTATCCACCAACTTATCATCAAGACGTGCGGCAATTGCGGCTTTGCCAAGGCTCGTGCTGATGCTCTTGGCTACATCGGCGACTGACACAGCCGATTCAAATTCTCGTTTGGAACCGTCTGGAAGCGTTACGAATAGCATTTTTCCATTCCTTATTCTTCGGTATAAATCTATAAAAAAAGTGTGGCTTACCGAAAAGCCACACTTTTAATTTTGAATGATTTTCAAGCAACACAAGCGGGCTCGTTAGCAAATTGTTAACGAGTTGTTGTAGTTCGGAGAGTATTGCGACTCAGAATCACTTGAAAATTCCTATTAAATTGACGGGGTTATTTTAGCCCTCGCAAAAGCGCTTTGTAAAGCACCGCAATGAGCAGTTTTGCCTAAAACACACTTTTGTATATAGCTAAAACGTCTTCGGAGGTCAATTTTTTAAATTGTCCGATCGTACCCGTACGGGCACAAGCACTCGCCGCACAGGCTTCAAGCGCCTCTTGAGTTAACCCGAAGTCAGAGAGTTTTGTAGGCATCTTCATCGCCGCATAGAAGGCTCGCAGTTTGGCAATCCCCTCTTCAAGCGTCTCAACGCCCATCACTTTCTTTGCAAAACGCTGCATACGGGCGGGGTTCACCTCCGCCACATAACGAAGCCAGGCAGGCGTAATCACCGCAAGTCCTGCTCCATGAGTAATAGCGGGATCAAAAGCCGACAGTTCGTGCTCCATCGCGTGACAGGCCCAATCTTCAACCTGCCCCAAACCGTAGTAGCCGTTATGAGCCCAACTGCCCACCATGGCGACCTGACACCAGGCGTCGTAGTCACTGTGGTTTTCAAGCAACTTCGGTCCCATTTCCATGGCCGTGCGAATAGCCGCTTCAGCTTGACCGCTCACAAACTCCACATGCTCCGTATTGGTGAAATAGCGCTCAAAGATGTGGCTAATCATGTCAACGACACCGGCCGCAATCTGGTATTCAGGCAGCGTAAAGAAAAGTTCAGGGTTAACCACAGAGATCAACGGACGAATTTTTTCGCTCGCGGTTCCAAGCTTGAGTCCATCGTGGTTAATCACCATGCGGATTGACTGCTCACTGCCGGCGGCAGGAATAGTCAGTACACAGGCCACGGGGATAGCATCGGTGATAGCCACGCCTTTGGTGAAAAAGTCCCAGGCATCGCCATCGTATTTTGCCCAGGCCGCCGCCACTTTGCAGGTATCAATAACGCTTCCGCCGCCGATCGCCAAAAGGGCATCCACTTGAGAGTCCACCGCAATCTTTTTAACCTTGGCCGCAAAATCCAACGTGGGATTGGCACGCACGCCACCAATCGTGAAGTATTCAATGCCGACTTCTTCCAAAGAGGCCTGGACAGCAGAAACGGTTCCGTTTTTCAAAGCGCTGCCGCCACCGTAAACAATCAGCACCTTGCCGATATTTTCTTTTTTGAGAGCCTCACCCAATTTCTTATGTTCATCACGACCGAAAAGAATGCGGGTGGGATTGCAGTAATTAAAGTTCAGCATAAAGACACCTACAATGAAATTTCTCTGAAGAATCTAGCACAAAATTTTAGAGCTCAAAAAGAACATTTTGTCCAAAACAGTATCAAGTTGGCATTAGTTTTATCTGTGATACGAATGCGTCCCGATCATTTTCCGCTATTTCAAAAAGCCGACTGAGTTAAAATGAGTGGGTTGACTAACTGCTTAAAGGAAACTCCCATGAGCACAAAAAAGAAAAATCTGGAACCGGGCTTGCCACCCCTTCTTCCTGAAACCAAAACGGTAATGGATACATTGATGGCCGCTGATCTAATCAAAAAGGCTCTTCAATTGGCTGTGGATCAGGACGATCTTTGCTTACAAGAACAAATTGCCATCACCGAAACCCCCTCCTCTCCCTTCGGTGAAGAAATCCGCGGAAAAGATTTTGTTGAACGTTTTACCAAACTCGGTCTTTTAGATGTACACATGGACGAAGTGGGCAATGTGATCGGCCGTCGTCCGGGTGTTGGCCCCGAGCCCCGTACCAAACTCATTATTTCAGCTCACTTGGATACGGTGTTTGCCAAGGACACTAATTTCAAGGTTCGCCAAGAAGGAAACCGCTTCTACGCGCCTTCCATTGGTGACGACTCTCGTGGCTTGGCCGGTCTTTTGCAAGTCATCCGCATGTTCCAAGAGCTCAACATCCAAACCTTGGGCGACATTATTTTTGTCGCCACGGTCGGTGAAGAAGGCGAAGGTGACTTGCGCGGTGTGAAGCATCTTTTCCGTGATCCCAACGTGGATGTGGACGCCTTTATGTCGCTTGACTGGTGTGATCCGAGCGAAGCCATTGTGGGCGCAACGGGAAGTTTGCGCTATCGCGTGAGCTTTGACGGCCCCGGCGGACACAGCTATTTGGGCTTCGGACAGCCCTCCGCCATCCACGCCTTGATGCGTACCGGCAAGGTTCTTTGTGATTTAGAAGTGCCCAAAGACCCCAAAACCACTTACACCGTGGGTGTTGTCAAAGGCGGCACAACGGTCAATTCCATCGCCGCACACGCTTCAATGGATATCGACATGCGCAGCACGGAAAACGCCTCGCTTTTAGCTTTGCGCGACAAGATTCTTCCCTGCTTTGAAAAAGCCTGTGAAGAAGAAAACGCTCACTGGGGCATTACCGACGAAGCCAACAAAGTGAAAGTAACGGTTACCCCCATCGGTGACCGTCCCGCAGGCCAACAACCCCATGAAAGTCCGGTTTGCCAAGCAATCCGTGCGGGTCTTCTCGCCTTGGGTCTTCCCCTTCACATGTATGCCTCCACCTCAGGCGACCACAACGTCTCGCTGAGCATGGGTATCCCGAGCTTGGCGATGGGCGCGGGCGGCCGCAACTGGAAGATGCATACGCTCGATGAAGTCTATGAACACGTGGATGCCTATCAAGGCCCGCAACTCGCGTTCTTAATGGCTTGCGCCATGAGCGGTGTTGACGGTGTCACGAAGGGCTTTTTGAAAAAACGCGCACGCTAATTTGTCATTAGCCTAAAGTAACAAACGCCTGTCTGGGAAAGTCCTTAGACAGGCGTTTTAGTTTAACGGGCGCGGTTGGCGACTGCCTTTTGAACCTTTTGATAGGTCTTCCAATGAAAATAACTTTGAAGCAAAACCGAGATGCAGATCAAAGCCAAGCCAATGTAGAAAGCAAAGTTAAGATCCTTGGCTTCATTGAAGATAATCATGGCCAAAATAATGCTGTAAACGGGTTCAAGGTTGTAGCTTAAGTTGACGGTAAAGGCAGAAAGTCGTTTGAGTGCCTCGACTTGAAGCGAGAACATGCCAACCGTGCAAAAAGAAGACAAAATCAGAAGATAAATCAAATCGGACGTTGAGGGCACAATTGTCTCAACCGGGAAAAACGACAAATAAAGTGGCAAAAAAGCGCTCATGATGACAAAACTGGCCGCAATTTCATAAAAAAGAAACGTCATGAGCGGATAGTCAGAGCCCACCCTGCGGTTTTCGATCGTCAGGAACGCGGCGGCGATAGCCGACAGCACCCCCAGAACAATGCCAACCTGATAGCGCGTATCAAAATGGAAAATGAGCGCGATGCCGATAATCGTCAAAAGACTAAAGGCAATTTCTCTTAAAGAAAAAGCCCTCTTACTCCAAACGGGATCAATAATGGCGGTAAAGAATCCAAGAGAAGCAAAGCAGACAACACCGATGGACACATTAGAATATTTGATGGAGCCGTAAAAAAGAAGCCAATGCACGCAAAGCAAGAGCCCAACCCAAGCAATACGCAGGATATCTTTCAAAGGCAGGCGGATTTGCCCATGCTTGACAAGCAGGTAAAGCAGAAAGAAACCGCTTGCAAACATCACACGGTACCACACCAATAGGCCTTCATTGAGTGTAATCAAGCGGCCCAACACGCCAGTGAAGCCGGCTAATAATATGGAAAGGTGCAAAATCACAAAAGCGTATGAAAGCATGGCAAAGGCAACATCCAACCGTTTAAAAACGATCGGAATTGTAGCGATATTTTTATTAACAAACTCTTCCCACGATCCGTTTTTAGCGCTCTGTGATATAGTGAAAAGGTTGGATTTTCCTGAAAAAGGATTGAAAATGAAAAAATCCCAAACAAAGAAAGCCGCCGGCGGCACCCAATGGTCAGCCTTGTTTGATGACATTTTTGGGCTCAAAGCCTGGCATGACAAAAAGGGCCGTCGCGATAAAAAACGCATTCCCTGGCAATGGGCTCTGTGGGGAGCGCTTTTATTTTTCATGTTGGGTTTCCTTATCCCGACGGATTCGGCTTGGATTTTGTTGGTGGCCATTGCGGCGGCTGTCATCATCTATTTTGCCCGCAGTACCGAAGCGGTTGAAGAGCAAGTATTGCTTTTAACAGACAATCGCACGCCGGCTCAGAAAGAAGCGCACAAACGCCGCGAAGCCGCGAAAGCTCAACGGGCATCCGGCACACGCAAACCACGTACGCGTCAAAGTGCCCCCATCTCTCGTCCTGCAGAGACAACTGAGGCGGTAGCCTCTGAGGCTCAAGAAGCAGCCAAACCCACTGCAACTCAAAGCAGCAAGCCCAAGAAAACAAAACGCACAACCCGCACTCGCAAAGTACAGACTTCAAAGAGCGCGCCTGATACTAAAACACAAGTCTCACAGGAATCACCCGCTCAAACAGAAAAAGAACCTGCTGCCACTGTGAGTGCCACGGTCGCAGATAACACAACGGCAACAAAAGAAGTCAAAAAACCGAGAAAACCGCGTGCGCCGAGAAAAACCAACCGCACGGCTGAAAAAACCAAAAGCCCGACCAAAACGACAGCGCGCAGACCCAGAAAACCTAAAGCAAAAGCCGCTCCTGCTCTGACCTCTCAGGCTCCGGTTGCAACACCTCAACCGTCTGAAAACGCTGATAAATGAGCAGTTGATTAAACCATTTTTTATTAACCCATCGTCACGCCAGACGGTGGGTTATTTTTTGATGCTTTTCAAAAACTCTTTCAAGATTAGTAAATACCCTTAAAGCAATACGCTTATGCCTAGGTGAACTCCCTATTTTCGATTGTGTTACGCCTCTATACGATGGGCAAAATATGGGTTTGTATCCCAAAAAATTAATTAACTGAACGTGAAAGGAAATACCCATGTTTGAGGGCATGCTTTTTTACATATTCGTCTGCTTGGCGTTTTTCGCCATCGGCGACTTCTTAGGGGTGGCCACTAAGGCAAAAGTCTCCTCCGTGTTCGTGAGTCTGCTTTTGTTCTTAATCTTCTTTATGGCCGACTGGATTCCGGATGATGTCATTAATCAGGCCGGTTTAACGCAGATCGGAAAATGGGCCGTGGGCTTTGTGGTCTTTGGCATGGGTACCACGATCAATATGCGTGAATTGATGGCTGAATGGCGCACGGTGGCAACCGCCTGCTTATCCATGGCTGTCATTTGGATCGGCATGATTGTGCTCGTTCCCTTGATCGGCTACAACGAAACCATTGTTGCTATTCCGATTATCAATGGCGGTATCGTGGCCACGCAGATCATGACCTCTGCTGCCATGGAAAATGGCCTCGAAATGGCTGCCGCTTTGGGTACCATTCTCTACGCTGTGCAAAAATTCTTCGGCACACCCTTTGCCTCTTACTTCGGTTTGCGCGAAGCCCGCGAAGTGTTGGCCGTGTACCGTCAAACCGGCGTGAACCCCAATAAGGCTCAACCCAAAGCCGGCGAAGAACCCAAGCTCACTTTCTTTGATAAGCACAAGAAGTACTACGGTCAGTTTGTCTGCTTGGGCATCACGGCCTTCTTCTCTTGGGTGGCTTGGTGCATCGGTCAATTCACCGGTTTAAGCTACACCATTTGGTGCTTGATTTTGGGCGCCATCATGGCAACGACGGGTCTTGTGCCGAAAAACATTCTTGCTCAAGCCAAGTCGGGCGGTATCTTTAACGTTGCCGTGTTCGCTTCCATCATCCCGAGTTTGGCCAAGATTGAATTGGGCGATCTCATCGTGTTGGGCTACAGCACGGTCATCGTCTTTATCGTTGTCTTTGTTCTGCTTTATGTCTGCTTCGGTATTTTGCCGCTTTGGAAAGTTCAAGGTCACAAAAACGTCGCCTTGGGTGTGGCCGCCGCTCAGCTTTTGGGCTTCCCGGCTACCTACCTGATTGCCAACGAAGTGGCAACGGCTGCGGCTGAAAACGAAGAAGAAAAACAAGTTGTTTTGGATGCCATCATGTCGAAGTACCTTGTGGCCGGTTTCACAACCGTGACCTCGGTTTCCGTCATCATCGCAGGTATCTTCGAAACCTTTATTGTTGCGTAACGAATTCTGAACCAAGAGAAAGGAAAGTATCATGTTTAAATTTGACGCTCAAGACTATCCTTACGCCTCCAAGCGCCACGTGGTCTACGCTAAAAACGGCATGTCCTGCGTGGGCAACCCATCGGGCGCCGCAGCCGGCCTTAAGGTTTTGCTCAAAGGCGGTAATGCCATTGACGCGGCCGTGGCCGTAGCCGCTGCTCAGCCTGTTGTAGAACCCACCGGTAACGGTTTGGGAGCAGACTGCTTTGCCCTTATCTGGTACAAGGGCAAACTCTACGGTATCAATGGTTCAGGTCCTTTGCCCAAAGCCGCCTCCATTGCCAAACTGAAAGAATGCGGCTTTGAAAGCATTCCGCCCTATGGGGTCGAGCCGATCGATGTCCCGGGCGCTGTCGGCGGTTGGATGGCCATGCACGAGCGTTTCGGCCGTCTGCCCTTGGAAGAAGTGATGCAACCGGCTATTGATTATGCTGAAAACGGTTACCCCGTTTCTCCCAACATCAGCCGCTTGTGGGAAGAAGCCTATAAGAATTACAGCAAGTATCGTGATCGTCCGGAATTTAAGGGCTGGTTTGACACCTTTGCGCCGAACGACACATGGTTGCGCCCGGGCGATGTGTTTAAGAGCCATGATATGGCCAAAACGCTTCGCGAAATCGCCCGCACCAAAGGTGAATCTTTCTACCGCGGCGCTTTGGCTCAAAAGATCGATGCCTTCATGAAGGAACATAACGGCTTCCTGTCGGCCGAAGACTTGGCCGCCTACCATCCCGAATGGGTTGAACCCTTGAAGACCGACTACCGCGGCTATGATGTTTGGGAAATTCCGCCCAACAGCCACGGCATCACGGTTTTGATGGCTCTTAACATCCTGAAGGGCTTCACGTTCGGCGAACGCGACACGATCGATACGCTGCACAAGCAAATCGAAGCCATGAAGCTTGCCTTCGTGGATACGATGGAATACGTGGCAGAACCCTCTCACATGATTGTGACTTCTGAACAGCTCTTGAGCCAGAAGTATGCCGATGACCGCAGAAAACTGATTAAGCCGGATTCTGCTTTGATGCCTGAAGTGGGCGATCCCCGCTACAGCTCCACGGTGTACTTTGCCACGGCTGACGCCGAAGGCAACATGGTGAGCATGATTCAAAGTAACTTCAGAGGTTTCGGCTCCGGTATCGTGGTTCCGGGTACGGGTATTTCGTTAAATGACCGTGCTCAAAACTTCCGCTTCGATGAAAAGCACCCGAATGCTTACGAAGGCGGCAAGCGTCCGTATCACACGATTATTCCGGCCTTCATCTCCAAGGGTGATCAACCGATCTCGGCCATGGGCATCATGGGCGGTTGGATGCAGCCTCAAGCTCACTTGCAAGTCATCATGAATATGATCGACTTCCACTTGAACCCGCAACAAGCCTTGGACGCTCCGCGTTGGCAATGGATTGGCGGCAAGAAGGTTGAAGTGGAACAGGATATGCCTAACCACTTGATCCGCTTGCTGCAACGCATGGGCCACGACATTGTTGTCCAACCTGACCCCTATCACATGGGTCGCGGTCAAGTGATTTTGCGCGATGAAAAGACCGGTATTCTCTGCGCCGGTACTGAAAAGCGCACCGATGGTCAAATCGCTAGTTTCTAATGTTCTAGCCCATTAGACCTTTCAAGACAAACCGGGCGAGGAGAAACTCGTCCGGTTTTTGTTTCTTTCAATCATAGAATAGAGCTTTCTGCAGTACTTTTCTATCTTAAGGTAATTTATTAGATTACAGTTTTGTATATACTGAAATAGAGATACTTGTAGAGTTAATTAATCATGACAATTAAACAAAAAGCAGGATCCATTAAAAGTGTTAGCTTTAATAAACTCAAAAGTAAAAAGCCACTGACGAATGAAGAACGTCGTCGCCTTTTAAACATCCGTGATGAGGATATCGATTATTCAGACATTCCCCAGATCCCCGATGATTTCGCTGATGAAGCGGTAAGAGGACTGCTTTATCGTCCTGTAAAAAAATCCGTTTCAATTCGAATTGATGCTGACGTTCTCCTATGGCTTAAATCTCAGGGAAAAGGCTACCAAACGCGAATCAATACTATCCTGAGACAAGCAATGCTAAAAGAGTTGAAAGTTTAGGAAAGCTCTGTCTAAACAATCTTTTCTTGAACTGGCGGCAACTCAGCTTCCAACATGAAAAGCGCGGCCTCAACCTTACGGATGGGATAGGGACCTTCAAGCCAGGCACTCCCCTCTTTATTCGCTTTGGCCTTTCTGATTGCCTCGGCTACCGCCCATGAGGCAAGCACATTACTATTGGCAAAGGTCCTTTCACGCATGGGACGCTTTTTCATCGTATCGAGCCTTTGAAACACATTGCCATTCCAAGAAGCATCTCGGCCCTTGTCCTTTTTTGTTTTTCCCCATCCTTGAAGACTGCCCAATTGAAGCTCCTTCGGAAGCTTAATGTCTTGGCTGATGCAATATTCACGGATAAAGTAGCAAAGAGCTGCGCAAACACGGCTCTCATACGTTATAAAGTCAGGCAAAAGCGTCGCGTAAATGCGCGAATGAAATGAGGACATACGCGGACCGAAATCTTTTCCGAATATCGTGTATTCAGGCGAATCGTCCGCAAGTTGGCTACACGCATAGGCTATGCACTCACATAGATTTTTTGATGTCAGTAATGCTTCAAGATTACTTTTTAAAACCAGACTGTCCTTACCGAACATGTCAATCACGATTTGAATAAAAGCCGAGTCATCACGTTTATCAATGACCTCTTTGAGCGGCTTTTCATAGTGAATAAGCCGATTTTGAAATTCTCGGTTTGGCGCTTCCTGAATATACTGCTCCCATGCATCCTCCAGACTCGTAAAACAGTACTGAGCCTTTGGGCGATAGGTTTGAGTAAGGTAAGGCGGGTCAAACACGCGGCCTGCGATATAGTCCGCCAAATAGTCTGTAAAGGCATCCACAACGGGTTGCATCAAATAATGCTCACGAGCTGAAATCAAGGAATAACTCTCCGACATGTCACTACTACCTTTTAGACATCTACGGGGGTTATTGTACGCAACTTATTGAGCTAAAAATAAAAAACAGGGGCAGACCAATTTTTGATCCACCCCCTTAAAAGTTTTCCTAACGGAAAACTAGGTCAGTATCTATGTGATCTATTAGAAGCGATAATCCACACGAACTTGACCGAAGAGCTCTTGCGTGTCATCAGAACCCAGGGCGCTGCCGGCTTGAACGCCAAAGCCCCAGTTTTCTTTCTGAGCCTTCAAACCAAAGCTTGTGCGAACCACGCTTTCAGACCACACGTCCATCGACGTATGAACCGTGGTGGCGCCAACCTTCGTGCGAGCATCGGTATCGCGGTCACCCAAAGCGGCCACGTAACCGATATCCATCGAAGGCGTCCACTTCCAGCCGGAAGCCGTTTGCATGTCGCCCGCAAACTTCACGCCAATCGGGATCGTCACGATGTCTTGATCCTGATCCTTAACTTCAAGACCTTGCTTGGTATGGAAACCGTCCGTGCTTACACGTAGGTAGTTGACACCAACGTACGGCACCAAACGAGTGTTTTGCGTGAGATCAAAGCGCATTTCACCGCGAACACCAACGCTCATAACGTCAGCGTCGATATCGGCCTTATCAAGAGCAGCCGTGGCATGAGAAACATCGTTAGATGTTGTCACATAGCCCACTTGACCCACAACGTTAAAGCTTCCGAAGCGTTTTGCCGCGTAGGCTTGTACGCCATAGTAGTCAACATCGTTTTTCACACCGCTGTTGGTATCTTGACCGCGTACCGTGCCGGTACCGAGGTTAGCCAAGGCGCCAAACGTCCAGTCGTTCGTCGTGTATTCACCGCCAACGACGATGCCACCCAAGTCAGCCTTGATAGCACCGAAGTCAGACGAGCCGCCCATTTCAAAGCGCTTGCCAGTCGCTTCTGCGAAGAGGACTCCACCTTCTGCAAAATCGTTAATCAAAGAAGCGCGTTTGGCAGCAGCATCAATACCCATGGCGGCGCTATCAATAGCGACCGTTTGGACACCGGCTGCGGCAGCCAAGTTCATCGCCGCGTTAATTTGTTGCGAGCGGTTCGTGCTATCAATCGACGTGTTGCTTTGATCCAAGAAACCTTTGATGTACTCAGAAGCATCGTCATCTTGGTGTGAGATATCGCCCAAGGCTTCCGTGTCATCCACGTCGCCTAAACCGACTTCATCAAGATCTTCTTCTGAACGTTGCGTGAAGGTATAAGAAACCTTATCACCTTCATTGCGAACAGCGGTATAGAGGACGTTGTCAACAGATGTTGCAAAAGAGCCATTAACTTCATCAATCAAAACTTCAGAACCCTTTTCAGAAGCTGAAGCTACATCAGCGAAGTGAACTTTTGAACCATCTCTCATGTTCAATACAGTAGAAATTGTGGTACCTCCATCGGCATCTGCAATCAAAGCTCCATTGGCACCCACGTAAATGCCTGAACTTGTCGCATCCGCTACATCTCCAACTGTTACGATAGATTCATTAAAATTGAAACCTCCCGTTACATACACAGCATTTTGGGCACCTGCCCCAGCAAAAGCAGAAACAGCTGCATCAGTGGAATCAGTATTCAAAGCCAAAAGACCATTAGCAACATTAAATGTTGTTGCATCAGTCAACGTCTTGATAGAAGCAACACCAGTTCTGTCTGTTGTACCGATGTTCATTGTCTTGCTATCGCCACCGGCAGTTACAGAAGAGAAAGCAACATTACCGAGAACATTAGTCGTGTCTTTTTCTCCAAAGGAGTAAGCCAGACCAGTTACAGATTGGGCAGAGCCATCAATAACATCAAAAGCCGTGACTTGTTTGCTTGACATATCAAAGCTGTCATTGGCAAAAATCAATGTTGCCTTGCCCGTATTACTACCGTCAATAACACTGCCTTGGAAAATATCAGCTCCCTTCAAAGTGATGGTACTGTCTTCGACAACAGAACTAGACTGCGGACTATTATCCCTAGCTTTGCTTACTAAACCTCCTGCATAAAGATTTCCGTAAACATGACCGCCTGCAAGGGTAATAGCTGTTTTCTCGACAACACTTTCAGACTTGTTGTAGTACTCAGGATCCCCTGAGTATTCACCATCTTGTGCAATACCTCCACCATAAATATCACCGTAAACTTGAGCATTGTCTGCCACTAAAATGTTCGCACTTTCGACTGTAGCCTTTGCTCCATTGGCAGCAATACCGCCACCATAAACGTTTGCTTTATTGCCCTCTTCACCAACGACCACATTACCTACTAAATTAATGTTAGCCGTAGCTACATGAGCTATACCGTCATCCTGTTTATCATCATGAATCCCACTAGCTAAACCACCGCCGATGAGTGCCACGTTTTGATGATCTACCGCATATGCCAGTGCATCCAAATGATCTCTAACATCGGGTTTATCCGCATTAGGATCATTGGGGGCCTGATTTTCTTGACCAACAAAAGCAGCAAAATTTAAACGGTTAAGTTTGCCGCTATCGGCCGTAAAGGTTGCAGAATTTTCAACGGTAGAAGAGGCATTCTTCGTGGAAACCGGTTGTCCTGTGGGTGTGCCGTCATCTGTCGGATTAGTGTCATCAATAGCCAAACCACCCAAAACAACACCATCAATTGACGTATTTTTTCCAGTCATTCCAATTTCAACAGAATTCACTATTGACAGGGCTCCGATACCATTGTTTTGTTCTTTCGTGCCCGAAAATACGGCGATGCCGGCACCCATGACACCTACAGTTTCACCACCGTCAAACAACATTGACACACCATCTGTCACTTCTGATTTAGCTGCTGTTTGTACGGTATTCTCTCCATCAAGCGACTCAGCAGCAGATGCCATTGCTAAACCGCCACCAACCAAACCAACGTTGTAACCTGAATGAACAGTCATAGAAACACTATTAACAGTCGTTTCTGCGATTGGTGTTGAAGCGGCATCCCCTGAAGCTTCTCTTGCCCAAGAGGCGGCAATACCACCACCTAAAACACCAACTGTTACACCCGGATACTTGGCAAGCGTGTCAATAGATTGTTGTACTTTTTGTTCATTTGCATCAACCGAGACAGAAGCCACTACATCCTTAATCGCATCAAGCACTCCACTCATGCCTCCAGACGGCATTTCATCGGGAAGCATGACTCCCATGGCATCCTTTAAAGCTCCGAAATATTCTGCTTTATCCGTAAAATCGGCTTTAGTAAAAGCAGAACCCTTCCCTTCTTCACCGATCGTTATGTTTACGTCTTTGACGGATGCGGTCGCCTTCGATGCGGTAGTCGCATCTTCAACCTGATAGGCAACAGCTGTCGCGCCTCCCATCAAGCCAAATACGGTTGCTCCTGACCCCACTTTGATGTTGATATTTTGTGATTCAGTTGTCGCCGTGCCGCCCTTATGAATGAGTTCTTGGTCAAACTTGATTTTATCTCCAATCCCCTCAATTTCAGTTACTACTGACTCAACTTGAGAAATGTCGGCCGCAGCCGCAATACCGCCACCCATTACAAAACCGGAAATTCCGGAATTAAGATTGATCGTTGTTGCTGTTTCAGTTGGTTTAGTACTGTCTCCAACGATGGCATTACTGCTACCTCCTAATGTCGCAACTGATAAGCCGCCACCAATCAAACCTACATTCAGACCTTCGAAACCAGTACCTTGCGAACTTGAACTAACATTAATAGTAGATGAACCATTAACAATTGATGAGGACTGTCCCCCAAATGCAATTGAAGAACCGCCTGCTACAGCTCCTAATGATGAAGTCGAATGATTTAAATTTAGTTCTGTTCTACCGTCCAAAACAACATGGGCACCTCCCCCCTGTAAGCTTACAGTAGCATCTAATGAGAGATCATCACTAATTGGATACTTAGCATTAGCTGACAAACCGTCAAGGTTTATTGCAGAACCTGCGCTTACCAAAGAAAAAAGATTTCCTGAATTGGCGGTTATAACTACATTCCCTTTACGTACAATATTCGATTCGAATGAATTTAAAGATGAGCTCTCGTTCAACTTTAAGCCCAGTGATGTGTTAATTAGACGATCACTACCAACTGTTCCAATTAACAGCGGATTAGTTCCATTTCCTCCGATCAAAATATTAATTGATTGTTCATGATTTAAATTCGGAGTCTCTTCACTAACCATCCCGTCCGACATTTGTCCCAGAACCCTCTCAATGCCATTAGCTATCTGCTTTTGCAAATCTGGATCGTCTGTCAATTTTTCTGCGACAACATCTTTTAACTCACGTAAAACTGTACCGAATTGGTTATCTATCGAGTTCGTTCCTCCTGCGAATCCGAGTAAAGTTTGGCCATTTGCAGTACCCAAAGCTCCCAATAATTCTTTTATATTTTCTACACTTTGATCATTTAAAGCATTTTTTAATGCAATAAACAATTTTCGTGTATCACCGGATGTCTGAATAGAGATATCTCCGCCGTGACCAGAAATAAACTTAGTGGAATTGTATTGTCCTTCTCCATTACCAAATGAGCTACTATCAATTACGGTTGAGGCAAAGGCAGAAGATCCCATTGCCATCAACCCAGCCACAGCAGCTGCAACTATTGTTTTTGTTGCCTTACTGGGCTTTCCATGCGTTGTCTGCGCTTCTGATGCCACAACGTATGTATTTCTGACTTGATTCCACAAAACTTTAAACGCCTTATTCATAGCGATACCTTTAAAGTAAAACAAACATGAAATGCTCTCCGGATAGCCCCGGATGCTTTCAGCGTACGCTACCCCCCCCCGAAGTTTTGACCATGATCAATAAGGAGTTATTTGTCATAAAGGCGTCACATCCGAAAAGAAAAAGATCCTTATTTTTCGAATAGATAGAATAGATGACTAGATATAGGGATAAACCATTGTTGCTACAAAGCAACTAAAAAGGATGCTATGCGGTAACGTTAATGACCGCACCGGTCCCCCGATCCACAATCCAAGACGCCAGGAACCAATCCGGTATGGTCTTTAACAATTTGATAAATAGAAAGGCAAGGCGAGAGTGAATGCAAACGAGAGTCTCCTGACGATTTAAAATCGTTTACGTCATCTAAAGTGCCAAAAGTATCACTATTACTTTAAAGGAGACTCTCTATGCGCAATGATGTCACAAACCTGGATTCCATCATCACTCGCCACATTTTTAGCTAGACATTTCATCAAATTTGCCACAAGGCTTTGTCTTTTATTTTGCTTCGCAAAAGTTCGATAAAAACCACCATCAACAAGCTCGCCTTCTAAACGCAGGGCAAGTACTCTGTTTGGAATTGCTTGGCCTTGTGGGATCAAGTTTTCAAATCTCACAAACTCACAATTTAGAACGCTAGGATAGCTGTTTAGACAGCTTTCCAAGCGCTAAAACGGCGATCCTTTGCGCTAAATACCATGGCAACACGAATTAAATCTTGATTTACCGCATTCTCACCATAGTGCACTGATTGCATTTGATTCACAGCCTGATTTAATAACTCCTGAACTTCTGCCGGTGTTTTTGCAAATTTGAATTCAAAGACCCAGTGCCGATTACCGACCTCCACTTCCATATCGCTTCTTCCCAAAGCGTTATGGACTTTCACCTTCGGTAAAAGCGCGGCACCAATCAAAAGCACCTGCAAATACGCCCGACAGGCCACTTCGTTTTCAATCGGATAACGAACATAGTCAATAGAGCCAAGTGCTCGGTTGAAATAACTAACCACTGTCTCCGGCGATTGCTCAGCCATCACCTTAAAAAGACTGGGAACGCCGGAATTGGCAACATCCTGACCTTTGAGCAATTCAGCCGCATAAAGTCTAGCCATTGAACGAGCAACCTCTTCATTGGGATAGCCCAATCGAACGAAGTCTCCCCCAACCCCTTCTTTAATCGTCAAATATCCAGCTTGAGTCAGTAAGGCCTCTACAGAAATTTCATCATATTGTCGGCTTGCCCCTAAATCGGATATTGAAAACAAGACGGATTCGTTATAAACAGTTGGCGATTGAAGAGCGTGATCAGCTAGATATTTCATCAACACAGTCGGTTGACCGCCGCTTGTATACCAGTAATTTCGGAAACCTTCTTCGGGACGCTTTAGAAAATTTAAAACCGACCAAGGGCAATAGACATGCGTGGCAGCTTTGCGGTCAAATGAAAAACCATCATACTGCTCTCGTAACTTAACTAACAACTCAGACTTCGAAAGTTGCAATGCGCTTTGAGCCTTTTGAAGATAAGCCTCAAAGTATTTAGCAATTTCCTCCTCCGTATAACCGAGCAACTCTCCGAATTTTTCGTCCAAAGAAATATCTTCTATATTATTGAAGGCTGAGAAAATGCTGGTATTACTGAACTTTGTAATGCCTGTCATGAAGAAAAAGCGCAAGCACCCTTCATACTGCTTGATGGCTGCATAAAATTCGCCAAGATAATCTCAAATATTGTCAAAAACCGCAGCGCTATCTAAATGATTGGTGAGCGGTGCATCATATTCATCAATTAAAAGCACAAAAGAGCTCGGAGGCTGAACAGAGAGCCACATTTTAAATTGATCAATAAAAAGGATCGTTTGGTTTTCAGAGTCATAGTGAAAACCCAAAGGTGCAAAAACCGATGATAAGAGACTTTGAAAGGCAATTTGAAATTGTCCTAAATCTTTGTAAGCCTTTAAGCCTGAAAAATCCAATCGAACAACCGGATAGGTTTTATCTTTCCATAGTTTTTCTATGGCCAATCCCTCAAAATCTCTCAAACCATTTTTAAATAAAGATTCAAACGTAGAGATCAGCAAAGATTTACCAAAGCGCCTCGGACGTATAAAGAAAATCTTAGAATGAAACCTCGCAAGACGATAAATCAAGGCCGTTTTATCGACATAAATTTCATTTCGAGCACGCAATGCTGAAAATGTCGAGCGTCCTAAAGATAATGGTTGAAGCATGAGCCATTCAGAAATATATGAACAACATCTGCTTATTTTAACTGTCTCATCAATGTGATTGATCTCAATTTCTGTCAATCAATTTGACTCAAAGTTGTCGTACCGTCCTTGGATAGCCAAAACAAAGTCTCTGAGCGCATAGCACGACATGAAAAACGCACTGATGGGGATTGCCGCATAAGCCACTTTCACCTGCATCCAGGGAATGGACTGCATGTAAGCATGAGCGCGCATCACCCATACCCAACCGTAGTAACAAATCAAAGCGTACGTGAAAAGTTCAATCGCACAGACAACAACGCGACAGATTTTTCCGGTCGTTCCCTCCAAGCGCTCGGTCATCACTTCGACCACAAAGTGGTTTCTCGTGCGCACCAATTCCTGAGCCCCCAAGAAAATCATCCAGATGAGGCAAATCTGAATCCAGTCGTCCGTTTGGGTGAAGTTGTAGATGGGGACAAAGCGCACAAAAACGTTTGCCAAAAACATGACAACGATTGCCCCTAGGGCAACGACACAAATGAGACGCGTGATACGGCTTACCCAATGATCAATGGTTTTTAAAATACTCAGCATCTCATCACCCCACAATACCGGCCAGGCCTAAAGACAATCCCGGAATAAAGGCCACAGCCATCGCCATCAAAATCATAATCACCACATACCCCACAGACTTCTTGGCAATCTCCATGACCTTCTCGCCGGTAATCGAGGCCATGACGTATAGGTTAAGTCCCACGGGTGGCGTGAGCACTCCAACGGCCAACGCAATGCACATCACAATGCCCAATTGAATCAAATCGTAGTTAAAGCTCTTGGCAATCGGCACAAAAATTGGCACCGTGATGAGCAAAATGGCCGTGCCTTCCATAAAGCAGCCCATGATCACCAAAATCAGAATAATGATCAAAAGGATAAGGGCAAATGAGGAAAACGTGGATGAGACAAAAGCGATGGTTTGCTGAGGAATACGGGTATACAAGAGCACATACTGGAAAAATCCGGCTGTTGCGATCACAAACATCACCTTCGCGGTTTGCTCAACGGTATTCCAAAGAATGGAAGGCAGGTCTGAAAGCTTTAATGTCTTAAAAACAAAAAGCCCGAGGATAAAGACATAAAAGGAAGCGACAGCGGCAGCTTCGGTGGCGGTAAAAAGACCGGCAAACATACCGCCAATCACAATGACCGGTGTCAGAAGTGACCAAAAAGCATCCTTAAAACCCGTCCAGCGCTCACTCCAAGAGGCTTTGGGGGTGACCGTATAGCCTTCCTTTTTACACACATAGGAAGACCAGAGCATAAAAGCCAACCCTAAGAGAACGCCCGGAACAGCGCCCGCGGCAAAAAGAGCGTTGACACTGGTTTGCGTAAGGCCCGCAAATAAGATGAGCGTAATGGAAGGCGGAATAATCGGACCCAGGGCGCCGCCTGCGGCGATGGTGGCGCAGCTAAAGGCGCGGTCGTAACCTGATTTAGTCATTTCGGCGATGGCGATCATGCCAATGCCTGCCGCGCAAGCAGCGGCAGAGCCTGACATCGCCGCCATCACAATACAGGCCACAATAGCAGCATTGGATAAACCACCCGCCTTATGCCCCAAACAGACACGACCGAAACCAAAAAGGCTTTTTGAGATGCCGCCCACGCTCATGAGGTTGCCCATGAGCAAGAAAAACGGAATAGACATTAAGGTGATGCCCGAGACTTGGGAGAACATGCGCTGAGGCACAAGAAAGAGCCTAGCCATGTCGCCTCCTGCCATTAAAAAGGTAGCAATGGAAGCAAAACCCATTGTGACGGCTGTTGTCACCCCCAGTAAAAGAAGAACCAGCACGCCCGCAAAAATCGCAAACATCACCATGGTCTAAACACCCTTCTTATTCCGTCGCTTTAACGGCGTTTAAGACTTCCCGCATAGCGTCTTTACCAGCCAGTTCTGCCACTTTTTCATACGCGGGAGCCATCTTTTCAATAAACGATTGGCGATCAGGATAGGTGACATTCATCCCTTTTTTCTTCAGCTCTTCAACCACGGCGCTTTCCCCTTCGCTAATCATCTTGCGCGTGAGGTTTTGGGCATTGACCGCTTCTTCCTTCAAAATGGCTTGTTGCTCACCGGACAAGCCATCATAGACCGTCTTGTTAATTAAAAGCACTTGGCAGTCAAAGTAGTGATTGGTCATGGCTAATTGGTTTTGTGTCTCATAAAGGCTGTCGGCCAAAATGGTGAAAACCGGGTTTTCTTCTCCGACCACCACGCCTTGCTTGAGCGACGTGTAGAGTTCTGAGTAGGCGATGCTTTGCGTGTTGGCGCCGATCGCGTCAAAGGCGGCCAATAGACCGGTGGCAGGCGGCACGCGAATCTTCACACCTTTAAGGTCTTCGGCTTTATTGACAACAACGTTCTGGGTGGTTGTCTGACGGAACCCATAATCAAACATGGATAAACCCATGGCATCGTAGGAAGCCAAACCTTTATTCATCCAGGGCATCACAAAATTGTCAATGACCTGATGAGCCTGATCGTAGCTCTTAAATAAGAAAGGAGCCGTCATAGCGTTGAGCTTTTTATCGTACATAGCCATGTTACCCAACGAAACTACTGCCATATCCAAGGCGCTCATTGTCACCTGCTCGGCAAGAGCCGGTTGATCACCCAGTTCCCCGGAAGGATAAACCTCAACCTTTAATTCCCCCTTTGTGCGGCTTTCCACATTTTGCGCAAACTGAAGAGCGGCTGCATGGTGGGCGTGACTGGTGGCAGCTGTATGCGCCAGGCGAATGGTTTGAGCAGCTTGTGCGGAAAAACTTGCTGCGATAAGGCAAGCGCCCGCGACAAACATGGCTTTAACAGCGGTTTGCATAATGGAGATCCTCCGGGGGTGAAAAAGAAATATCAATTTCTAAGTATAACGGGCTTAAGCGTTGATTATTCTTTCTCTTAGAAGAAATCCTGATGAGGCGTGGACAATCTTCTGTTCAGATCACCACTCTGTTGTCATTGGCTCATCTTTTTTAACTGCTATTTTGATTTCCAAACCCAAAACACTGAGCCAACGCATCAGCTGTCCGATACTGATATTTTCCGGATGGTTTTCCAAAAACGAAATCCTAGACTGACAAATTTGAGTTCGTTCAGCCAGCTCTTTCTGGGAAATGTTTTGAGATTTCCGGTAATCCTTTAAAAGACTTCCTAATTGATTCGTGAGATAGATCCGAGTTTCTAGCATTGAAAAAATATCTCCATTTGCGATATTTTAACATTATCGCAAAAAGAGATAATTAATAAATATCTTAAATACAGATTTTTTCTTCCTAAGCTTGTTAAATTTCTTTCACGCCGTTAGGAGCTGTCAGTTGTCGATTTCCTTCCAAATTAAGGAATACGTTCTCTCTCATTTTGTACCCCTGCTCGCTCTCTGTCTGGGCTTGGATAGATCTATTTCTTCTGCGATCTGAAACAACGAATCAAAATCCTGTGCACGATTCAAACTAATGGCTAAACGCACTAGACTCTTTAAGGAAATTTCTCCTTTGGACTCAAAACGCCGGAGTGATCCCAACGAAACGCCTGAGCGCTCTGCCAATTGTTCTTGGGACACATTCTGGTCCAGACGAATTCTTTTGAATCGATCTGCAATGCTGACACGAATATCCAGAGGAGAAATGAGATTATTAACTAAGCTCATTTTAGTAGTTAACGTTAGTTATCATTGTTTACTACTAATATTTTAACGGTTAACGATCTTGATTTCAAAGCGAAACAGACCTGCTATTTTCAATTCAACTCTCCGCCTTTTTGAATTTTTATCCGATTTTGCACTTCCGTTCTGAAATGCCAAAGGAAATACCCGCACACAAAGAAGGACAATACTTCAGCAATGGGTTGCGCTGATTGAACACCCAGCAAACCGATCTGACCGGGCAATATCAAAATAAGCGGCAGGAAAAAAAGACCTTGTCTGGTGGCTGCCAATAGTGTGCCAACGGCCGTTCGGCCTATCACCTGAAAAGCCATGTTGCCGATCACATTCACCGGAACAATAATCGCCACCGAACACTGAAGTCGCAAAGCCAAGACCCCCACATTCATCACATCCGGGTCGTTTACCTCAAAAAAGCCAACCACCTCTTGGGCAAAAATGAAACCCAAAAGGCCAAGCGCCACCATCAGCACCGTTCCCATCGCAATGGTGACATCCAACGCCGTTTTCACGCGGTCAAAAAGCTTTGCTCCCCAGTTGTAACCCAACACGGGCTGAAAGCCCTGCCCTAATCCAATCAAAAAGGCGTTCGTCATCATCATGACCTGACCCACAATACTCATTGCGGCAACCCCGGCATCTCCATAGCGGCCGGCCATCAGATTTAAAACGGAAGCAGCCACGGCTCCCAACGAGTTTCGAGTAAGAGAGGGCAAACCGTTTTTAAAAATAGAAAAGTAAATAGCCGCCTCTTTAGAAATAAAAGAGCAATGAATCTGAAGCGACCCTTTTCCCCTCAGGTAATGCGACAGAAGGATCGTAAACGAAATGATTTGACACAAAGCATTGGCCCAGGCGGCGCCTGCAATCCCCCAATCAAAAACAAAAATGAAAATGGGGGCAACACCGATATTGAGCACTCCCCCGGCCCCCAACCCCATCATGCCAACGATTGCCAAGCCTTCAGAGCGCAAAAGGTTATTGAGTGTGTAGGAAGCGGCCATAAAGGGGCAGGCCAACAAAATGATCTGAGCGTAGGTGCTCGCGTAAGGCAAAATGGTGGCGGTCGCCCCCATCCAGGATAAAAGCCACTCCAATACCGCCCAAGCGGTCAACGCAAAAAGCGAAGAAAAAAGAAGGGAGAGAAAAAGACCGGAAGAGGCAAGCGTATTGGCATGAACGTAAGCCTTAGCGCCCAAAAGGCGAGAAGTTTGCGCCGCACACCCTTGACCGATCATGATACCAATGGCTTGAATAATCGTCTGAAGGGCAAAAATAACCCCCATGGCCCCCACGGCAGACGTTCCTAAATAAGAAACATAGTAAGTGGAAGCCGTCATGTAGAGTGCTGTCACGAGCATTGATAGCATCGTTGGAACACCCAACTTCAAAACCAATGGCGCCACCGCCTCTTCGGTCATTTTCCGATAGGTACGATTAGCATCATTGGTTGTGGGAGCTGGTACTTCTTTGACCACAGTCTTGAAATTTCAAAATATTGACATCTCGGTTCATGCAGTTAAGCACTTATTGTTATCTTAACCTTTTAAGAAAAATCAGAATCGAACCGAAACGGTTTGAAACCAAATCAACAAAAAAAATCTAATAAAAAATCTAATAAAAAAACACCGAAATCTAATAATCTGATATTAGATTATTAGATTTTTAGCACAAACATGGCAATATCGTTATTAACACAGTGTTAACATAATCCTAACACTGTTAGCACTGTTAGGATTAAATTTCCCCTTGATTAACAATAAGATAGAAAGTAATTTGCTAACTTACCGGCAAAAATGACTCAATCCGACTGTGTCAGAAAACAAATTCGAATTGCTCTAAAAATCACAAACCAACCAGGCTATTTTCCATTAAAAGCGTCCGATCAATCTCGCACTGCGTTAACGTTTCAAAACCCAGCATACCGTCTTCTTTTTCTACGCAAACGAGCATGTTTTCGATACGAATGCCCCACTCACCGGGACGATAAATACCGGGTTCATCGCTAGTGACCATACCGGGTTCAAAAGGCGTCAGTGTTCCTTCCCGCTCTCTGGGTGAAATGCTGGGAGGTGTTTCATGAACATTCAAAGTCAACCCAATACCATGACCGGTTCCGTGACCGAAATCAGCACCGATTGCCTGTATCGGAGCACGAGCTACTCGATCCAATTCAACGCCGTTTGTTCCGGGTTTGAACGTTGCTTCTGAAAGGGTTTTCATCGCTAAAAAGACGGCGGTGTAGTCTCTCTTTAAGCGTTGCAGTTTTTCTTGGGGGTAGTCTTTAGGATCGCCTAAAAACCAAACACGCGTCGTATCCGTTGTCCCGCGATCGTAGTGTGCTCCGGAATCCACCAACAGTATGCAAGGCGGTACGATCTGCGCTCCTTTGCCCTCTTCGGGTTCATAGTGAGGAAGCGCCGCATTGGCATCGACCGCGGCGATCGTTCCGAAACTCTCGCCGATAAAGCCCTCGATGGCCGAGCGCTTTTGATGCAAAATATCCACGGCATCATTTTCGGTCAGTTTTTCCCCATTAGCCAACCGCGCCTTAAGTTCATCAATAAAAGCTTGAAGAGCCTCTCCGTCAGCTTTCATGACTTCCTTTAGCCCCGCTATTTCTTCTTTTGTCTTTACCGACTTCCATAACGGAACGGGATGTTTAACAGGCACCCATGCGTTCTTAATTTGGCTATAGAGCTTGGCATTAAGATCGTTTTCCCGGGCTAGAACCTTACCGCCTTGACCGATAAAACCCTCAATCGTTTTTTCCAGCAATGCGTAAGGCGCAATCGTCCAACCGGCTTCTTTTAAGTGTTGGGCAACTCGGTCTTCAAGGATCTCATCGTGCAGAAAAAGTATTGCGCTCTCGGGCGTAACCAGAGCCCAACTTAAAAACACGGGGTTAAAAGCAATATCTGATCCCCGCAAGTTGGTTAACCAAGCGATGTCATCGAGTTTGGTTAAAAGTAGGACAGAAGGCGATCCTTGGGTATCAACGGACTCGATATATTCTTGAAGCCGTTTGCGCTTATCCGCTGCAGAAACAGAGCTAGCATGGTGTATATAAAGCGGAAAAACATCTCGCTTGGGTCTGTCAGGCCATTCTTTTGTAATCGCTTCATCGGGAAAATCGATGACCTTCGTGACACTTTCTTGTATTTTTTTATAGCGCTCCATCGGCAATGTCTCAAGGGGCAATGCCAATACCGTGGACTTTTTAGTATTAACTTCAGAAAGCCAATCGGCAACACTTGGAACATCTTTTTCTCCGTCTCGCATTAAAGCGATACCGGAATTTAAAAGCTGACGCTCAGCCTGCTCCCAGTACCGAGAATCCGTCCACAAAAAGGCTTTATCCGCGGTAACGAGAAGCTCGGCATTGGATCCCGTAAAACCGGACAGAAAAGACAAAAACTGATCGGCTTTTTGAATGTATTCGGACAGATGCGCATCAGAGAGCGTGCAATAAAAAGCATCCGCACTCATCGCTTTTATGACCGAGCGCAGCGATAACAATCGAGTTTTGATTTCAGACATCAGTAAGCCTTTCGGACGGTGATGGATACCTCAGAGGCAAACATATCGTTAATTCTCACCTCTTCACCCATGTGGACACTTTCTAGACGCCAGCCAGCATCACGCAGTTCGTTGAGCGTGGCAGAGATCTCAAGATCAGGACAATTAAAAGGAACAACACTTAACACATCACTGCCTTGAACGGGATTCACCGCTGTGCAGACCGTACGGTTTCCCAACGGAGCATCCAAAAGTGGATCCGAGGGACCGTTCGTGCAACCGGCTAACGCCAGTGATAATGCAATGATGGAAAGTGTTTTACGCATAAGAAGAATCAATTCAATAACGTTGCTATTTTAAAGTGTTTTTCGTTATTCAAACTCAGGCAATATGTAATCAAACGAATCCTTGCCCCTTGACGGTTTTCTGTCTCTTTTTTCTTTAGCTTTGTTGTTGGCTTTGTCGAAACGTTGAATGGGTGCGCGTCTCGACTTCAAGGCGGACTTTTTGTCCTTCAACGGCTGTGCTGAACACTCTTTTAACTTTTTCTTTTCATCAATCGTTTCAAAGAAATCTTCAAACGCCTCAGGCGTCACCACTTCCAATTTTTTCTTTAACAGTTTTTCAATGGCGCTTAATCGGTAGCTGTCTTTGTCGCTTGCAAACGAGTAGGCTAAACCCTCAGCTCCTGCCCGTCCCGTGCGCCCAATGCGGTGGATGTAGTCATGGGGATCAAGCGGAAGATCATAATTCACAACAACCGGCAATTCTTTAATATCAAGCCCGCGGGAAGCCAAATCCGTTGCCACCAACACTCTTAAGTGCCTGTCTTTAAAAGACTGAAAAATTTTAAGTCTTGCCGCCTGTGTTTTATCGCCATGCAGCGCATCAACCGTAAATCCGTCCTTTTTCAGACTATCGGCTAAAAAAGCAGCTGTTCGCTTTTGACGGGTAAAGACAAGCACTTGTTCAAGCGCATTATCAACAATCAAATCACGAAGAAAGCGCGGTTTTTCAGACTCCGGCACCCGGTAGACAACTTGACGGATACTGGCCACATCCCGATTGGCATTAATTTCCACCAACACCGGTTTTGACAAAAGCTTCTGCGCAAGAAGATGAATCTCATCAGAAAGTGTTGCAGAGAATAGTAACGACTGACGCTTGGCGGGACACAATGAGAGAATCTTCTTGATATCGGGTAAAAATCCCATGTCAAGCATTCGATCTGCTTCATCCAACACGAGATAACGAATGCCCGACAAATCAATGGACTTTTGTCTGACGTGATCCAAAAGCCTGCCCGGCGTTGCCACAACAACTTCCGGACGCTCCATGAGTTTTTCTTTTTGCCTGAGGATACTGACGCCACCGATTAAAAGCACTCCCGATAAAGAAAGGCTCGGGGCGAAAATCTCTACATTTTGATAAAGCTGCAAGGCAAGCTCTCGAGTCGGCGCCAAAATTAAGACAGCAGGATTTTGCAGAGCTGGCTTTTTCCCAATCGCATCCAAAATAGGCAGTAAAAAAGCCCCTGTTTTCCCGCTTCCGGTTTGAGCAATAGCCAGAAGATCTCGGCCTTGAAGTATGGCCGGCAGGGCTTTCTCCTGAATTGGCGTTGGTTCTTGCCAACCCTGCATGTACGCCTTTCTCGCTAAAAGATCGGATAACCCCAATTCAACAAACTTATTCATGGCAGGACTCCTGATCTTTCAAGTACCGGCTTCGCAACTGCCCACATCCCCCTTCAACGTCTTGCGCGGCTGAGTGCCTGAATTTCGCAAGAATACGGGACGTTTTCAGATACCGAGCCATCTCTTGGCAACGGGACCATTCGGGTCTTTGAAAAGGACTATTTTTGACGGCATTGACCGGAATGAAATTCATCAGCGCGTATTTTCCCTGCAAAAGCCTTGCGATATTCTCCAGCTCATCGTCCCCATCATTGACGCCTTTCATTAAAGTCCATTGATACTGAATGGGATAGCCCGTTGCACGCGCATAATCTTCTGCCTGATTAACAAGCGCTTCAATCGTAATTTTTCCTGCGCGCGGCAACAACTTTTTGCGTTTATCCTCAAAAGTCGTGTGCAGCGAAATAGCCAAAGCGGGTTTAACCGGAAAATCTTTTAACGCGTCAAACACACGCTGGTCACTAACAGTGGAAAGAACCAAATTTTTGTGTGGAATTTGACTGTACGTTCCCAAGAAGTAAATGGCAGAGAGCACATTTTTTAAATTGTGTGAAGGCTCACCCATTCCCATAAAAACCACTTTGCGCAAATCAGGACGCATCCGTCTGGCAACCATCACCTGAGCGACAATTTCCATGTCTGAAAGTTGCCGGATAAGGCCTGACTGCCCTGTCATGCAAAACACGCACCCCACAGCGCAACCCACCTGAGAAGACACGCAAAGCCCTTCTCTGGGTAAAAGAACACTTTCAATCGTTTGCCCGTCTTGAAGACGAAAAAGAAGTTTTAGAGATTGCTCTTCTTGAGCCTGATGGCTTTCAACCACCGTGAGAATACTGTCCAACTTAGCTTTGATTGCCGGCAATGCTTTGCGCAATTCTTTTGGAAACTTCGGACTATCCTCGGCAGGCCAAGGCACCACACCGAAAAGGGCACGGTAAAGATGTCCGTAATGCACAGGTTTGGCACCGAGCCCTATAAGCTCTTGATGCAGCGTCTCTAGCGTCATGTGGAAAAAATGGGCGTTGAAAATATTCAACGCCCATTTTATAGGAATTGCCGCAAGCTTCAGAAATTAAAGCTTGTAGTACATTTCAAATTCAATCGGAGCGGTCGCCAAGCGGAAGCGTTCCACTTCTTTGGCTTTGAGCTCGATATAGGCCTCAATCATGTCTTCGGAGAAGACGCCGCCACGGGTCAAGAACTCGTGATCGTTAGCCAACGCATTCAACGCTTCATCAAGAGAGGCGCAAACGGTCGGGATCTTGGCGTTTTCTTCAGGCGGCAAGTCGTAGAGATTCTTATCGGCTGCTTCACCCGGATGAATCTTATTCATGATGCCGTCAAGGCCTGCCATGAGAAGCGCAGCAAAGCACAAGTAGGGATTAGCCATCGGATCCGGGAAGCGCACTTCAATGCGGCGGGCCTTGTCGCTTGCCGTGTGCGGAATACGGATCGAAGCCGAGCGGTTACGGGCAGAATAGGCCAGTTTCACCGGAGCTTCAAAACCCGGAACCAAACGCTTATAGGAGTTGGTTGACGGGTTGGTAATGGCATTTAAGGCCTTGGCATGCTTGATAACGCCACCGATGTAGTAAAGCGCCATGTCGCTTAATCCTGCATAGCCATTGCCGGCAAAAAGGTTCTTGCCGTCCTTCCAAATAGATTGGTGAACGTGCATACCGGAACCGGCGCTGCCCACAACAGGCTTAGGCATAAAGGTTGCGGTCTTACCGTAAGCAGCCGCCACATTCCAAATCGTGTACTTCACAATTTGAGTCCAGTCGGCGCGCTTCACAAGCGTGTTAAAACGCGTGCCGATTTCGCATTGACCGGCACCCACTTCGTGGTGCTGCACTTCGGTGGGAACACCTTGTTGTTCCATCAAAAGGCACATCTCAGAGCGCATGTCTTGGAAAGAGTCAATCGGAGGCACGGGGAAGTAGCCGCCTTGATGACCCGGACGATGACCGAGATTACCCTGTTCGTAATCGATCTTTGAAGCCCAACCGGCTTCATCCGAACCAATCTTAAAGAAAGCGTGTTCCGGGTCAGTGCCCCAAACAATGGAATCAAAGATATGAAATTCGGGTTCCGGGCCGAAGAAAGCCATGTCACCGATACCGGTTGACTTCAAGTAGGCTTCTGCGCGTTTGGCAATTGAGCGCGGATCGCGGTTATAACCTTTACCCGTGGCCGGGTCGGTTGCGTCACACGTCAAAATCAAAGTGCTTTCTTCACGGAAGGGATCCAGGCGGGCACTGTCTGGATCAGCGATCAAAATCATGTCACTAGCTTCAATACCTTTCCAGCCAGCCATGGAGGAGCCATCAAAGGGCTGGCCTTCTTCGAACCAGTCTTCATCCACCGCGCGAGCAGGAATACTCACGTGCTGCTCCTTACCCTTCATATCCGTAAAGCGAAGATCGACGAATTTAACATCATTGTCCTGAATCATTTGCAGGACTTTATCAATGCTGGCCATTTGCGAGGCTCCTATTATTTTGAACAGGTGGATTTTAGCGACAAAGATACGATCGTTCTAGAGTTTTCAAAGGAAAATTACTTTCACAATAAGAAAATGCATTTAGTTAAAAATAGTTAGCTCGTTCACTTCTAATTCAAAGAGACTGGTTTCATATCTCTCGCATTCAAACTTTTCATAACAATTTGGTTTTAACAAATTACATAGTAGGATTTGTACAAATCACATAGTAGACTTTTAACAAATCTATCAGTAGACGGTCTATCTATTTGAAATATATGAGTTTTTAAAATATCTTAATTGTTATCCGAATCGATAGCAAATGTTATATAAATTTAAGTTGAAGCTACTTTATTTTTGAGATCTGAGCAAAAAATTCCATTACTGAAAATCGTTTAAAGACTAATTGTGCCTACTCAAAATCATCTCTCATTTTTTATTTGAACCAGATAAGATTGTTCGAAAAGCTCTTAATCTCTAACCTTCATCTAAAATGTCTTTAAAAAAGGAGGTGATACCGTGAAATTGCTTTCTCTTCTGCTTGGAGTAACTCTTGTACTAACCGGATGCACAACCGCAGACTTAATAGCTATTGATGGTTCGAGACATTTTCAAGTTTTACAAGTTATTGACGGTGGTGCACTTGCTTTACGTTGCGATGAGAGCACTGGAACCTCATGCTATGGTATGACGGTTTTCATTCCAGACTCTGTAGATGCAGCCATGTATGATGAAAAAATCATCTTCATGCAAAATCCAACTGTTATTGATCGCTTCTCCTACACTACAGTTAAAGATACGCAGAAAACCGTTCCAGTAATCATTGATAAAAAATAAAAAAATTTCGCAGTCTTTCTAACACAAGAAGGACTGCGCCTATTTCTTTGGTTTAGTAATTAACTTTCTATATTGTTTCCCAAGATACTGAATGACTTTTTGGACAAACGCCTTATAGACAGCAAAATCATTAACCATTAATAAATTACGAAAAAGGACATAAAAAACCTTTACCCCTTGATCAGAGAGGGCTTCATAAACCAAATGACTGATACTTTTTCTCGCAAATCCTTCTTTGTATTGAGAAAATAGGGCTCGACTTTTTAACTCTTGCCTCAAATATTTAATAGCCCAAACAATATCCTTTGTTCGTTTGTACCGATAAGATGAAATAGAGGTGGTAGTTTTGGTTCGATAGTAAACCAAAGGCTTCCGAATAACGGATATCTTTTCCGCACAAGCTAATGATGTATAGGCGAAGCTCCAATCATTGCACGACGGGATCTCTTGAAATAAGAGTTCCTTTTTCTTCAAAAAAGAAATCCTATAAAGCTTCGTCCAGGGATTAGGCGCAAAGATATCAAAAACAAGATTTGTCCTTTCAATTTTCTGATTCCTTGTCTCAGGAATCGCTGACTTTCCCATTTCTCCGGTTTGTTGGTTATAGATAAAAAATTCACAAATAGCGATGTCAGACTGATCCGCTTCAATACGATCAATCATTGTTTTGAAAAAGTCCTCACTAAACCAATCATCACAATCTAAGAAAATAATGTACTGCCCTTTTGCCCGGGATAAGCCAAAATTTCGAGCACTCCCCGCCCCCTTGTGGTTTTGCCCAATCAAATGAATCCTTGAATCTTTCTTTTGATAGGTCTTAATGATTTCAATAGATGAATCGGTTGACCCATCATCGACCATGATCAATTCAAAATGAGGAAATGATTGCTGTAGGACCGATCGAAGAAACGGTTCCAAATACTTTGCCCCGTTATAAACCGGCGAAACAACCGATAAAATGACTGGCCGAGATTGTTCGTTATCCATGATCGTTTTAATACTAAACACAAAAAGTTAAACATTAGCGGAAAGATCCCGAGTCAGCACTTTGGACATGACATCCTTTAGCTCTGGGGCAAATCGATTGGCAATAATAAGATCACATTGAGCTTTAAATTTCTCAAGGCTATTTTGAAAATCTAAATAACACAGAGTCGTGTTATTACTGTAGTTAGGGTCATACACAATGACTTTTATACCGGCTGATTGAAGTTCACCAATGATGTCAAAAATCGCTGACGAGCGACAATTATCAGACCCACGCTTCATGGCTAATTTGAACACGCCAACAGTTTTCGGGGAGAACTTCAAAATCTCCGTGACAACGAAATGCTTTCTGGTCTTATTGGACTGAACAATGGCAGAAATCAGCTCTTGCGGAATATTCTCGTAATTAGCGAGCAGTTGCTTGGTGTCTTTTGGTAAACAATAACCTCCATAACCAAAGGACGGATTACAGTAATAACTGCCAATGCGGGGATCAAGTCCAACCCCTTCGATAATCTTTTGGCTATCTAACCCATTTTCCCATGCGTAACTATCCAATTCATTAAAAAAGGCTACTCGCATCGCTAAATAAGTATTGGCAAATAATTTGATAGCTTCGGCTTCTGTCGGTTGTGTATATAAAACCGGAACTTCCTTTTTAATAGCGCCTTGCAGCATTAATTGAGCAAAAGCCCTACCTTTTTCAGACAAATCCCCAATGACGAGTCTTGAGGGGTACAAGTTGTCATATAGTGCACTGCCTTCTCTTAGAAATTCTGGTACAAAAACAATGTTTTTATAACCTTGGGCAATTAACTTTTCTGTAAAGCCTAAGGGAATGGTGGATTTGATAATAATGGTCGCTTGAGGAGCGATGACTGAAACTTTTTTGACAACATCCTCTACTGACGACGTATCAAAACTATTCGTTTGATCGTTGTAATCCGTGGGCGTTGCAACCAAAACAAAGTCTGCCTCTATACAAGCTGATGAGAGATTTAAAGTCGCAGAAAGATTAAGCTCGCGGTGCTCGAGATAATCCACTATCAGTGGTTCAGCAATAGGGCTCTTTTTTAAATTGATCTTGTTGACCTTTTCTTCAATAACATCAACCAGCACCACTTCATTGTGTTGAGCTAAAACGATTGCGTTACTTAAGCCTACGTATCCAATACCAATGACCGCGATTTTCATATGCAACCTTTTTAGCTAGGAATGTGATTGATGCGTTGGATTTAGAGACGTCTCTACATTTTGCAAAAAAGAATCTTCAACCAACAAAACTAGTTCACTTTAGAAACTTTCAGTGAACTCAATCAAATTTTAGTGTTATCCAAGTTACTCAAGAGAAACTTGATCGTTTGGTAGTCACCTAAATCGCTTCTTCAACCATCTGTCTGCGATTGCGGATTCTGCGCAGTAGACGAACATAAAGAATAATGAGGCCCACCATGGTGATCACCCAACTTAACGGATAAACCATCATAAGGGTTTCATAGGTCGGAGCCAGTGGAAAAACGGTGTACACCCAAATCAAACGCACAGAACAAACCACGACTAAAGTGACCATCGCGGGCGGCATTGAATAACCGTAACCACGCATACTGCCTGAAAGCGTATCCATCACAACACTTAATGGTTGCGGTACAAGCACCCATAAGATGCGAATCATGCCAAGAGCAAGAACTTCTTCGTTACTAGAGAAGATTCCCAGCAGATCTCGACAAAATACCAAAACACCTGCCGTCAACAGGACAGTCGCACACATATTTAGTCCCATGGTCACCCACATGACGCGCGAACAGCGCTCTAAATTTCTCGCGCCGTAGTTTTGGCTCACAAAGGTTGTAGCCGACAAGGCAAAAGCATTGATAAAGCAATAAACACTATTTTCAATCGTAAAAGCAGCCACGGAGCCAGCCATGGCCTCCGGCCCCAAACTGTTTATTGCCGATTGAATAACTAAATTAGAAAGGGCGTACACAGCCCCCTGAACACCAGCGGGCAGTCCAATCCGAACAATGCTCTTAAGCGAAGCAATGTCAACGTTCAATAACTGTGACACTTCGAGCTTCAGCGGACCATCCAGATGCGTGAGCTTTACAAACAAAATCACGGCAGACAGTAAATTAGCTAATGCTGTCGCTAGGGCTACACCCGCAACGCCCCAATCAAGGACAAGCACCGCGAATAAGTTTCCGCCGATATTAAAAAGGCTTGCAATGAGCAATGCCCAAAGCGGCGTCTGAGTATCCCCTTGACTACGAAAGACCGCTGCCAAAAAGTTATAGATGGCGATAAAAGGCATGCCTAACAAATAGACACGCAAGTAAATAAGCGCATAGCCTCGCACTTCTTCGGGCACATCAAGCCAATCCATAGCTGAGTTCGCAAAGGCTTGGCCAATCAGTAACGCGAAAATGCCAAAAACAATCGCAGTAATGAAAGATGTTCTGACCGCTTCACTGGCTTTTTGGTCATTTTTCATCCCTAAAGCACGGGCAACAACCACATTGACGCCAATGGACAAGCCCATGCAAAAACTGATGATGAGACCAAAGACCGGCACGTTGTTACCAACTGCCGCCACTGCAAGGTCAGAAACAAAACGCCCTAAAACCGCCACGTCTGCTGCGTTATAGAGTTGCTGCAGTAAACCGGTAAAAGCCAAAGGTAGGGCAAAGACAATCAGCTTGTCCCATAAACTGCCTTCAAGCATGTTGATTTTTCTAGTGGCGCTCATAAAGTACAAACTGTGCTTGTTAAACATGTCAGAACTACACAAATGATTGTACGCCCAATGTAATTAACGACAACCCTTATAAATCAAGCTATGGATAAAGCATTAAGGTAAATTTATGGACCCAATTTAAGAGCTATAAAAACTATTTTTATTTAACAACCTTCGACTTTTAGAGAAGAAACTATCAATATTTTCCACTCGAAGATATAAATATTTTCTAGATACTGATATGCAATTTTTCCAGGCTCTGGTATGCATATTTTCTGAATTGAAACCCACCTCTAGGAGCTAACAGGCATCATCAACTATCAAAGGATAGAGTCCGTCTGTCCTTTTCGTCTTGGCCTTTCAGACGTATTTTGAAGGCTTTTGATCCAATTTGACGAAGAATCGATTGAGGCAATCTAAACAGCGAATTCTTCCCCTCTGACACAAATTGCTGTTGTCTGCGTTGGCGCAAGCTGGTGTATAACAGATTCTGCTGGATTTTTTCGACTGTAAGCCTCTGGCGTAAACATCACGCCTGCCGACAAAAAAATTATTAAAAAGTTGAAGCTTTTCTAGGGTAGAAAAGGAGCTTGGCACCTCACTTTGAGACTCAGCGGCCTTCAATTCATAGAGTTGCTGCAAGAGAAGCTTCTTCCTCTGTTCAATCAATTGAAGCTAAGCAACAATTGCACGGATCTTTTGGGTTAGCGATATGTTGCACCGTCATCAGGCGTATTAATCTGATGGCATCGCTTTTTGATTGTGACGAGAACTCTAAAAAATTCTGAACTCTGTCCTTAGTGGGTAACTTGGTTACCTAACGCCATACCAATCAAACGATCTGTGTGATCGGCCATAAACAAGGGAATATTTAAGACATCACCGTCAAGCTTTAAGTTATCCAGTGAAAATCGAATCCTTAGTTTGACTTGATCGGCAAAGAGCTCTTTATATTTCTTTAAGCTCTTACTCTTTGTATTGGTTTCAGCCTTCACTTCGACCGGGAAAATGTCGTTTTCTCGTTGAATCAAGAAATCCACCTCATAAGGAGGATTCGTCTGACTCCAATAGCGAGGCTCTACTTCAAACTGAGTCACAAGTGTCTGCAAAACATAATTCTCAGTGAGAGCACCTTTAAATTCCGTAAAAAGTCGATTGCCTTCGCCAAAAGCGCTGGGAGCCAACTGAGACAAACGCCTCAGTAAACCGACATCAACAAGATAAATTTTAAAAGCGGAAAGATCATCGTAAGCTGACAAGGGCAAACCGGGCGCTGTGCAACGATAAACTTTATGAACCAATCTGGCATCGACTAACCACTGAAGAGCATCCTCATACTCGCGCGCCCGTGCGCCTTCCTTCACAGCTTTATAAAGGAACTTTTTATTTTCTCTTGCAAGCTGAGAGGAAATCGATTTCCAAATCATCGATATCTTGGGAAATTCACTAGCATTAGGATGCTTACCAAAATCTCTCTCATACGCTTCAATAATCGCTGAGAGCGCTTCTTGCATAGCATTGACGTCCCGAGCTTCGGTCCACATTAAAACCGACTCAGGCATGCCCCCCGTGACGTAATACATCTTGAGTTTCTCACTTAGGGGATTAAAAAAGGCTTCAGGAATCGGTTCAATGCTTTCAACACTTTCCAAATAATGAACGAGATTTTCGTCACCATTGGCAAGTAAAAATTCTGTGAAGCTCATCGGGTCAATTTGCATAAAGTTGACCTTTCCCACAGGAAAAGATGATGGTTTTGCCAAAGCGATTCCTAAGAGAGAACCCGCGCAAGCGACGTGATAGTGCGGTGCGTTCTCACAGAAATACTTCAACGAATTAATAACTTCAGGGCAATCCTGTACTTCATCGAAAATAATTAATGTGTTATCAGGTTCGATTTTCTGACCGCTTACGAGCATCAGATTTTGCAAAATCCGATTTACATCTTTAGTGAGTTGAAAAAACTGCTTAAATTCAGGATTTTCATCAAAATTGAAATAAGCGACACTATCGTAATATAGACGTCCGAATTCTTTCAGAATCCAGGTCTTTCCAACTTGGCGAACGCCTTTTAGGATCAACGGCTTGCGATATGGAGACTTTTTCCAAACGAGTAATTTATCCAAAATGAGCCGTTTCATGGATTTATTCCTTTTTAACATGCATAACTAGGAGCAATGATCTGTAATATTAATTGAAGTCACACAATTATTCATAATTTCGTGAAATAAATCACACTTTTATTTATTTTTAAGTGATCATGACCTTGCCTGAAATTGGTTGACAGTTTTTAAAACTATGACTGACTTGGTTGACAGGTTTTTCATTCTTGCCTAATTTTCTTTACAGCTAAAAAAAAATAAAACCTGAATATGTTGACACCTTGGAGATCTTTCCCATGTTGTCTTTTTATTTTAATCCTTTTTAAATCCCCTCCTTATTGTTGGCCCAAACATGGCTTGATAGGCCGTCGGCCTATCAAACATGGCGGGAGCCCTTTATAACGTTTGTTCTTGGTTTGCCTATTTTCTTTCACTGTACGTTTTCCAATGGCGTACAGGGACAGCTCCAAAATCATGCACCTCGGTCGGTGTTTGATAATCCAAACTCATATGAGATCGGAGGTTGTTGTATGTCTCAATCGCTTGTGACATTCGCTCATAGCAGTCGGCATAATCTTTGATTTCCACCCCGTAAAGCCATTCACTTTTGATGATCCTGTTAACTCTCTCAGCGACCGCGTTTTCCAAAGGATCGCCACTTTCAGTCATCGAAATTTGTATCCCTCGTGACTTTAACCTGTCGACGTAACTGTAACTACAGTACTGACACCCGCGATCTGAGTGATGAATCAACCCTTTTGAGTCTTCCGGATATCGTAGTGTTTCCAGGGCCATTTCTAAAGCTCTTTGGCAATGAACGGTTTGTAGCGTTTCTCCTAGAGCCCAACCAACAATTTTCCTGGAATAAAGATCTGTTATTAACGAAAGGTAGCAAACACCATCGGTTGTCTCAACATAGGTTATGTCACTAGCCCAGGCCTGATTGGGAGCTCTGAAAACCTTATCACGGATAAGATTGGGATAACGCTTAAAGGGATGATTGGAGTCGGTGGTTTTGTAATGCCTGCGTCGTTTAATTCGCAGCAGTAATCCTTGATCTGAGAGCAGGTCAAGGAACTTATCTCTGCCAGGCAATCCCTGTTGAGAACCGAATTCACGTTTAACGAGAATGTAAAGCTTACGTGAACCAATGCGAGGCCTCTGTTGCCTGTATGTGCGGACAGACTGAACAATCAACTCGTTAAGAGCCTGTTCTGCAAAGTCGTTTTCCTCAACATGCTTGTAATAAGACTGTCGGCTATAACCAAACAGCGCACAGCATTTACCCAGACCAAAATGGGGATAAACGCTGCGCAGCCAGCCTACTGTTTGGTGCCAGATTTTTTTCGGATCGGGATGTTGAATTGCTGCTCGGCCAAATCAATCATATGGTTGTAGGCCTCGCTGCGAATCTTTTCCAGCTCAAGAGCCTTTTTCAAACGCTTGAGCTCTTGAAACTGCTCCTGGGGAGTCATCGCTTTGAACTCTTCATCCGTAAAGTCTTTTGTTTTACGCATGATCTGAGTGTCCTCAATGTAGTGCCCAACCCATTGATACAAAAGTTGCGCGCTGCTTAAGTGGTATTGAAACGCCACTTCTTTGGCGTTGAGCCCTTCAGAGAGGAATTCTCTCACAATTCGATTGCGGTCTTCCTGGGTAAATCGTTTTTGCTGAGCAACAATATTTGCACAATACTCTCGGTAAGCAGGATCCGTTGAGTCTCTGAAATATGTCATTTGACACTCCTTTTCTAATCAAAAGGTGTCAACTTTTTTCAGGACAAGTCATAATAAATTTAACCAACTTTATTTGACAAACCTTCGGAGCGACCAAGAACAAGTCTGGTGTTTATCTCAGATTCGCTTTAAGTAAGAGATGTCAGAACATTACGGTCATTTCTACTTCAAACCTAACTTTTCACAAAGTTCACCGCATAGCTGGAACTCTTCTTTTAAAGAATCCAGTAAAAACTGCTTAAATACTTGCACTCTTTGTAATTCAGCGGATTCCTTCCTAATAAAGAGGTAATAATCCAACGGTTGAAATTTCCAAAGCCCTGGAAGAGCAACCAAGTCCCCTCTTTCAAGCTCTTTATAGCAATAGATAACGGGAATCCCATGATGAATTCCTCCCCCTAAAAGAGCCACCTCTTTAAGACTCGTTGGAGAAGAAAATGAAATTTTTTTGGCAAAACGTAAAACAATATTGTGCTCACCGGTATCCACAAAATAGTCCCCTGTATAAATCAAGGCATTATCTCTATCGAGCAAAATATGATTTTTTAAATCGCTTAATTTTTTTGGTGTTCCATATTTCTCAAGATAGGCCGGTGAAGCAACAGGCATACGAAGACACTCCCCTAAGCGATACTGAAATGCTCTATCCATTTCCGGATCAGGGCCATAACCGATTACCAAATCAAGCATATTCCCTTTTTGATAGAACTCTATGGGTGCCGGTTTTCTAAAATCCTGTGTCTGAATTTGGATGCCCGGGTATTTTTTGTTGAAATCCAAGTAGTGACGCAAAAGCAAGCGATCAAAAAATGATGGAGGTAAACCGCAACGAATCGGTCCTTGTAAAGTTTGATTCTGTGTTCCTCCTAAGATAACCAATTGATCGTGCGCATCAATGATGTTTTGAGCCAATCGCACGGCACGCGTTCCGTACGTTGTCAATTTAATGGGATTTTGTCTCAAAAAAAGTTTTTGGCCCAAAGATTTTTCCAGTGCTGTCAACGTTCGGGAGATATTGGAAGGTTCCATTTGACAGAGTTCAGAGGCCGCTGAAATAGAGCCCACCTGAATAACATCGAGAAATATGCGCCAGGCTTTTAAGTCATTATGTCGCAACATACCTCAACCTCCCAATTTAAAAGCTTTCAACTGAATTATTACATGTGTAAAAAGCGGGCACGATTAAATGCCCGCTCCCAATTTGCATTAGTATTTTTCAAACATCTTTTCTATCACTTTTTTGTCCTGCGTCTTAGTCAGTGCCAACTGAAGAAGGATGCGTGACTTTTGCGGATTAAGGCTGCCGGAACTAATGAATCCCGCCTTATCCCAATCAGGCTTACTCGTTGTGACTACACCAGAGGGCACACGAGAAGCACGGACAACAACGATTCCGTCCTTAACGGCTTTCTCAAGTGTCGGGAAAAGGTGCTTAGAAACCGTTCCGTTTCCGGTTCCGGCATTCACAATCCCCTTGGCTCCGGATTCAATAGCGGCCTGAGCCAGCACACCATCATCACCCAAGTGACTATAAATAATGTCAACCCTAGGCAATTTGTCGACTTTGCTGACATCAAATTCACTTTGAGCGGTATGAGGACGTGTGGAGGATTTGAAATAGACCACCTTCCCTGCAGCGATTCGACCAATCGCTCCGGCGGTCGGTGCCTGGAAAGCGGACACTTCTGTCACATCCATTTTGGTTACATCACGGGCGTTATGAATTTCGTTATTCATAACGATCATGACACCCTTGCCAACACTTTGTGAATCAGCCGCGCAACGCACAGCATCCAAAAGATTGGCCGGCCCGTCCGCACTGATAGCCGTAGCCGGACGCATGGCCCCTACCATTACGATAGGTTTAGTCGTTTTCGCTGTTAAGTTAAGAAACCATGCCGTTTCTTCTAACGTATCGGTTCCATGGGTAATCACAATGGCATCTGTTGAAGCATCCGCTGCCACCTCGTTGACCCGTTTTGCCAATGCCAAAATATTGTCATCCGTTAAATTACCGGACCCGATATTGAGAAACTGTTCGCCTTTTACATCAGCTACATTTTTGATTTCGGGCACCGCAGCAATCAATGTATCCACCCCTAATTGGCCGGCTTTGTAGCTTGCTTGAGTGGAAGATGCTGCCGTTCCTGCAATGGTTCCGCCAACGGCAAGAATTCTCACATTAGGCAAATCAGAGGCCCATGCAGTACCGATCACTGCAGTTAAGGCAATAACTGATAAGAGTTTTCTCATGTCCTTTCCTCTCTTTAGTGAGCTAGTGTTTCTTTTATTAAAGCTTCCATCTTGGCTTTGGCGGCGCTAAGAGCGCTTTGACGCGTTGCCAATAGGGCCTCATCCGAAGCGATATGCTCGGCAATTTCCTCTAACTGCAGCCCTTCCTGTCTATCTGAGGTTCCCCCGATGATATCTTTGGATTTCACATTAAGAACCGGATCCAAAGCTAAATCCACATCGTGTTGGGTTAGCTTTTCAAAACGAGCGTTAAAGAGTTCATTGGCCATTTCATTGATCACGTCTGTGGTGATGGCATCCGCTTTCTTATTGTGCTTGAGCATCCAATCCACAACCATGGCCGTGATTTCATGAGCTTCTCTAAATGAAATCCCCTCAATACGCACTAGGGTGTTGGCTAGTTCTGTAACCGTGCAGTAGTTCGTGCGAGCCGCCGCAAGCATTCTTTCTTTATTGACTTTGATATCTTTTAATGTCGCAATCATCAATTCCAAAGTGGCATTCATTTGATCCAACGCCATCCATAAATTGGAGACGGCCACACCGCTTAAGTCCAGGCAATAGGTGTATGGCGTTGTTCGCATCGTGCTGAGTGCTGCCACCAAGTCTCCTTCGAGGCTCGCCGTTTTGCCTTTGATAAATTCAAGTGTCCAAGGGTTTTTCTTCTGCGGCATGATGGAAGAGCAAACCGCCACCGAGTCATCTACTTCCACATAACTAAAATCAGGCGTTGACCATACATATAGATCATTACTGAGACGGCAAAGCGTATTGCCGGCAATGGTTAAGGCGGAGAGAAATTCCAATACATAGTCGCGAGACGCCACGCAATCGATAGAGTTTCTCACCGGGCGATCAAATCCCAATAAGTCACTCGTCATTTGCCGATCAATATTCCACGTACTGGATCCCATGGAGGTTCCGCCCAACGGACACTCATTGATATGCTCATACAAATGATTTAATCGCTCGAAATCTCTTTGCAATCCATAAAGAATGGCTGTGCAGTAATGAGCAAAAGTGATGGGTTCTGAGGGCTGCAAATGGGTGTTGCCCGCCATCACCGCATCACGTGTTCTTTCAGCTAACGCATAAATCGTTTTACGTAACTCAATAAATTTTTGACAGAGTTCAAAATAGGCGCGTCTTGCCACCATTCGGGTGACCGTTGATGTCATGTCATTTCTGGAACGGGCTGTGTGCTGTTGGCCGCCCACTTGCAAGCCGACACGGTCAATTAGGTAATGCTCCAAATTAAAGTACAGATCTTCTCGCTTCGGATCGATTTCAAAGGTAGGCGTATCCCCCATTGCTGCCAACTCTTCGTTGACTTTTAAAATCTTCAGACACGTTTCTTCCGAGATGATATTTTGTTTTCTGAGCATCAAAACATGTGCTCGATTAAGATCAACGTATGCCCAGAAAGTCCGCTTCGTTCCGTCAAGAATATTAGGAGTAATGATGTTTTTCACCACTTCAGGAGCGGGAGGCGTCTTCATCTTTCCACGACGATTTTCGTTTTTCAGCATTTTTTCTCTCCAGTCAATCCGATCACGTGTTATCCGGCGATATAAAGAGCTATCAAAATAACAACCGCAGAAGGAATCGTGCGTTTAACCACTTCAAAGGGGGATGCAGCAGCGATTCCGGCCAGCAGAATTACGCCGCCTGCCAAGGGACTCGATTTACGTCCGGCAGCAGCGGCCATATTGACGAGGTATCCCAATCCGTCAATCGTCATGCCAAACTGAGGAGCATGAGGCGTGACCGCTTCGTTAAAGGCAAAGGCAGCCGCATCACCAGAACCGGTAAGAACACCTAAAACGTAGGGACCTACCAAACCGCCGATCTTGGCGATGTCTTGAGCTTCGGTGAGATATTTCACAAAAACATCAACGACACCGGCTGCTCGCAAGCCCGCTGCGAAGACACCGGCCGCAATGATGATGCCCAAAATCTTGCCGTACCCATTGCCCATTCCTTTGAAGAACTCTTTAACGGCCAATTGGGGATCTTTACGGGTAATGACAAGCGCATAGGCCGAACCGATGATCATGGCTGTTGCGACTGACACTTTCATGCCTTTTAAGTACATGGAAGCCAAGACCAAAATGATGACGGGAAGTAACGGAGCCAATGCGTAAAGCAGATTGGGCTTAACATGAGCGTCAGAGCCTTCTTCCGCCTGAAGCGTATTTTTACTTAACGCGTCTCTGTCATAGTCATGCAAAAACCAAGCCGTGATTGAAACGACCACAATACTGATAAGCGTGACGCTTAACGTCATTAAAGCATGCGTGCCAATGAAGTCCATGACTTCCCAACCCGCCAATTTTGAAACGAAGACGTTGTGTGAAAGTCCCGGATTTAAGTAAGCGGGATAAGTAGCCGCCACAATGGCCGCCGCGGCGCACCCCGGTTTGAAACCGGCTCGAAGTAAAATCGGGATCATGGTGGGGCCGACTGCCGCTCCAAGCCCAGACAATGTCGGAATAGATACGGAAATAAAGCCCGTCACCAACATACTGGCAGGCAACAGCGAAAAGCCTAATTTTTTAAGCGGTCTTGTTAGAAGTGTCACCAAGTGCACATCGCACTTTGTATAAGAAATCACGGCGGCAAAACCGATTGCTGAACAGATGGCCACAATCAGTCCGCCGTTTGTCATGGATTTATCAAACTGCTGGAAGGCCATCATGGGCTTTAATGAAATAAAAGCCATCAAGAAGCCCGCGCAAAGCAGCACTAAACGAGACTCATAGCGTTTGACCAACGCCACCACTGTCAGAACGACAACAACCAAAGCAAGCCATGTGGAAATCGTCATCATAGACCTCCTATTGAAACTGACTCGAATGCTTCGGAGATGGATTGAGCAGATGGATTAGTCAATCCATCCCTATGCTTTTATTGTTGTATGGGGAGGAGAGAATTGAAATGTGGGATTTGGAAAAATGGATTATCAAAAGTGATAATAACGGAGTAACTTACTGAAATAATTCAAGTAGTAGATGAAGATAAACTTTCACGAACTCATAATCAAAATAGTTGACAAAGGTTCAGAATATTTCTTTGGCAGAATGGAGGTAATACGGTAAACTCTGCTGATGTTAGGTCTTTTTAGCCGAGGTGATGTATGGGTAAAGTCATTTCAATAATTAACATGAAAGGTGGAGTTGGAAAGACTACTCTCAGTTTAGGAATCTCTGAACAATTAGCCAACATGGGAAAAAAGGTTCTTCTTATCGATGTCGACCCCCAATTTAATTCGACTCAGGCTATGTTAGATTTATACAAAGAAGAACATTTTTACACTAGCCATGTATTTAATGAAGAAAAGACAATTTACAAATTATTTAAGCCTCAGACTAGTGTTATTGAGGAATATAAAGAACCTAAACTTCAAGATCTTGTAGTTCCCTTAAAAACGAACTTGGATCTGTTGTGTGGAGATTTAAATTTAGTCTTAGTTAATAAAATAAATGATCATTCAATTGTCAGAAGGCTCAAGAATTTTATTTCATGTAACAATATAAAAAATATTTATGACTTTGTAATTATTGATTGCCCTCCAACCTTGACTATCTATACAGATAGTGCCCTTATGGCTTCTGATTTTTACCTAATACCTAATAAAATTGATCGGTATTCAATTGTAGGCATCGGTTCCTTGCAAAAAGCAATACAAAATTTAATCAGAGAAGAAGGTATAAAACTTAAATGCTTAGGGCTGGTCTACACAATGGTACAACCTACTCTAGCGAAGCAAAGAAAATTAAGAACCGATTTCGAAAGCAAAAAGGAAGTTAATTCCATAGATATTTTCTCAGCAGAAATGTCTGTTGTGAATCACGTTTCTAACGGTGCATCAGGTTCTGTGCCAACTTTGTATAAGTCTTCTAAACAAGATATAGAAGCAATAACGATAGAACTGTTAGATCGCATTGAAAATTTCGAGGAATAAATTATGTACAAAAAATGTGTTTTGTTCCGCAACGAGTTAAAAAACAAAAACATCCCCACTTATAAAGTTATAGGTATAGTTGCTGAATTATTGCTTTCAAGGGAAATTTTTAGAGCAAACGACGATATAAGAGATTTTCTTGATGAAATTTTCTCAATTAGATTTAAAGATTATTTGTATAAATCTAGAACCTTATTGGTTTCTAGAACTATTAGAGTACTACTCAGTATGGATAACCAGACTTCATACAAATCAAATCTGTACCTGTTTGTCCAAAAGCAGATAGACCTTTTATCGAAAGACAATTCAAAGGAAAAAAATCACCTTGATGGATGGATTTAGTCATGGTCGAAGATCCTACGTACCTAGAACTTACACGTATCAAATCAGAGATTCAAAGTTTTAAACAAAGCTTAAAAGAGGTTGCACCTTTTTATGAATTTGAATTAACTCCTTCAGACGATTCTTTTTTCGGATTTATCGCAAAACATATTGTTTTTTTTAAATACTTAGCTCTTACTGCTCTTACTGCAAATGATAAGTTTTATTTGAAAATATTGATTTCTGATAGCTATTCACTCATATTGAGTATTTTGGAAAACAGAGTACGGTATTCGTACCTTAATGAGAGGTCAATAATTGAGAATTTTGTTCTGTTTACTTTATATCAATTACCAACTAAATGTCGTATTTCGGCCCCAATTATGAATGAATATAGATATAAAATGAATTTAACTGATTCTGATTATTCGTTACTCAAAAGTGAATACCGCACTGCTTGTGGCTACATACATGGAAGCGATGAATTCACAAATTATTTAGCCACCCATTGGAAGGAGTGCATACTGCGGCGAAACAAAAATATAGGTGATCGCTTTCAGTACTATGCAAGGCTAGTGAAGATATTCAAAATACTAGATAGATCATTAATTAGATATAGAGCTGAATACGTAAATGGAGCATTTCACAGGAAAAAATCCTTGATGTGTTATTTAGTTGGGAAACCACAAGTGGATACATTACGTTATCTACTGAATCAGTAGGGGTTACTCAGTTTTTTAAGTACCAACGTAAATCTTCTATCGTTTAGCTAGCACTGCACGTAAAACTGAATTCATATCTAAAAGTAGACCTTATACTTCCTCCCAAAATTTAAATGAGGTTTATTACTGAATCATATGATGTAGAAAGTAAAACCGTAATCAAAGAAACCGCCTGCATCAAAATTGCATCATCACCGGTTGTTAGAAGGTCTCAGAATAAACAATTATTGAATTTTCATGGGGTAACAAGGGGGATTTCTCCAAAAAAAACTCATAGGTTGACCATATAACCCACAATATGAGTTATTTCGCTGTTCTAAAACTAGATTTGCCTTAAATACGGAAGGCTTGTTTTTTATTTCTACCCCCAATAAGTTACGAATTGACTCCGAAAAATGCAAATGTGTTAAATGCTTCCCTTTTTTTTGAAAACAAATCTTGATTAACTTTCAGACTATTAAGAAGTTCTGAATTACCAGTTGCTATGACAAACGGTACGAAATATTCCTTTGGAGAAATATCATTTCCCGTATTGCAATGCGTCGCTTTTGAAAAAAGGTTTTGACCGTGATCCGATGTGTAAAACAAAACTGTATCACAATTAAACTCTTTGACAGTTCGTCTTGAAACTGAATGGAATTTCGCTGCAGTGATATAGAGTAATTCTGTAATCGGTTATTAGTTCTGTATTGTGTGGAATTTATTAAATTTAGGGACAGGTGTTCTTAAACACTGGGACAGCAATTCTTACCGATTGGGACACTTCGCCAAAAGATAAATTCCTAACCATTGGGACGCCCCCCCCGAGCAAAAGTTCAATAATCATTTAAGGCTTTATTTTCATAGGAGGGCCTTGAATGAAATCAATTCCATTAAATGTTATTAACGATGTTCTAATCGGTCTCAAAGACGGATTAAGTTATCGTCAAATCCAACAACTGTATGGTACCTCAAAAAGCACGGTTACTCGTCTGTCAGAACGGCTCTGTCAAGCTGGTCTCACCGCTCAAGAGGTTTTATCGTTGGATGAGATCGAGCGTCAAACGCTTTTCCATCCTCCTCGAGAGAAAACATTGATTGAACCGGATTGGGCAAAAGTCCATCAAAAACTACAACAAAAAAAAAACGTTACCCTACTATTGATGTACGAAGACTACGAGCAACACGCTCTGGGACTTGGAGACAGCTACACCTACTCATCATTCTGCCGCCGGTACAACGATTGGAAACGAATGAATGGCATCAGTTCATTGTCTGGCAATGCTGATCGAAAACCCGCCGAAAAGATCGAAATCGACTTTGCAGGCGATCCATTGCAATGGGTTGACAGTTACGGAGAAATTCACTCTGCCAGACTCTTTGTAGCCACCTTGCCATACAGTTGCATGGTGTTTGCAGAATGTTAGGCGAACTTGTAAAGTAACCCCTCGACGAACTTTATTTTGACCCCATCGGGAGTCAAAAAATGAAAATATCAAGAGGGAAAAATCATAATGAGGGTTTCCGTTTTAAAAGGAGACCTGAAATGCTTCAGACAGAAGAAATTCAAAGAATTCGGATACTATCCGAAAGGCATTTGGGGTCAAAGTCCATTGCCAAAGCCACCGGTCTTTCCAGAAACACAGTTCGTAAGTACTTGGAATATATTCGGCAAGGACAACCGATTCCCACTGCGGTGCGCCGTCGCAGCAAATTAGACCCATACAAAGAGCAAATTCATTCTTGGTTTCTCTCTTGTAAGGACATTGTCCTGTTGTTCAAAGGAAATTTCAGGAGCAGCTCAACGTCTCTGTTAGTCTAAGAATGCTTCAAAAATATTGCCGTCAGTGGCGCATCAAAGATCTTGCTCACCCTGAATTGAGCGAGCGGTACGAAGTGCCACCCGGTGACGAGATGCAGATTGAGTTTGGCTTTGATGACATTTTCCTCAATGACAATAGAACGCGTATTTGCTTCTTTGTAGCTGTGCTGAGTTACCCAAGACGAGTTTTTGTCAAGGCTTATCCGGCCGAGATGCAATCGGCTTAGTTTGATGGAATTGAGTCCGCTTTCCAATACTTTAACGGCATTCCGATTGCTGTTGTTTCAGACAATACTCGCTGTCTGGTTGATGGTCGAGGTGAAAACGGTCAAACTCTCTTTAATCGTCGTTATCTTCAGCTATCTCGCTACTGGCAATTTGTTCCGGTTAATTGCAAACCTTACCGAGCTAAAACAAAAGGCAAGGTCGAGCGCATGGTTGGCTACGTTAAAACCAGCTCTCTTTCCGGACTGACAGCCAAAGATTGGAAAGATTTACAACAACAAATTGACCTGTGGATTTCAACCGTTGCTGACATACGCCAAATTGATGGGTTAGTGGGTCGTCCGATTGATCGGTTTGAGACGGAAATACTTTCACTTAAACCTTATGCCGGGCCGAGGCTAAGTCAGCTAAGAATTGAGTCAAGAACCGTTGATGCCAGCGGTCGAATTCAGATTGATAGCGTGCGGTACCGAATCCCTGCAACAGATGCCGGTACCTGCGTTGATGTCATTGTCGATCAAGACACCGTTCTGGTGTACTTGAAGGGTCAATGCATATAGAAACTGAATCGTACCGCTGACATTTACCAAGCTAGCATATTCAAACACAAACGGAAAGGCCTTTGGGAAGCCGGTGCAGTCAAAAGCAGTTATTTAGACAGACCTTTGAAGGATTATGACCGTTTTATTGAGGAGAGCAGTCATGCCCGTTGTTAAGTCCATATCGAATTCAGACTTGGCTGCTTTAGCCAGTTGACTTCGATTGACGCTTATCCGTGATCGAATGGAAGAAATGCTCGGTCTGGCTAGCGAAAAGAAACTCTCTCCTCGTGAAACGCTCGAGTTTTTCTTTAGACAGGAAATTTTCCAACGAAAAGAAAATCGAATCCGTCAAGGCATTATGGGAGCGCATTTTCCTGCCGCACGAAGTTTAGAAGGTTTCAACTTTGGCGCCCAACCTTCCATAGATATTCGTCAAATTAAAGAACTGGCGCAATTTGAGTGGACCCAGGAAGGGAAAAAACTTTTATTTCTTGGACCTCCCGGTGTAGGAAAAACTCATTTGGCGATTGCATTAGGGCGCTAGGCTATACAAAAAGGAATCAGTGTGGCTTTCTATTCAGCAGAGGATCTCGGAGAAATATTGGATAAATTGATCAAAGAAGGCACAGTGAAACACAATTTTTATCAGTTATCCAAACCCAAGCTACTGATTATTGACGAATTCGGTTATACGCCGTTCTCACAGGCCACAGTCCCTTTGTTATTTCGTTTGATCAACAGTCAATACGAACAGAAAAGTATTCTGATAACCAGTAATAAACCGGTTTCTGATTGGGCCTCTGTAATAGGAGACGCCACTTTAACAACTGCGTTGTTAGATCAATTACTGCACCACAGTGAAATTGTTTTCATCCGTGGGGATAGTTATCGACTCTTAGAAAAAAGGAAAGAAGGACTTTTAACATCAGTTAGGGCTGCAGGAACAACTTTGACTGAATAACTTTGGGGGATCATTTTAAAGGGCGTTGAATGGAGGGGGCATTTTAAAGTTCGCTTGACACCATCATATGGGAATTGTCCCTCACCACACAAAGCCGTTATATCATATTGATACTACTTTGAACGGAACTCAAGCTATAAGCAGAAATCCTACACATGTCCGATTCCATAGTATGATTTTTTCGAGAGAATAAATTTTCAACTCCTTATTCTGTTTTAAAAATAAAATTTACTTGCCCAGTTTGGGAGTGAATTATGTCAAATGTTCAGGTACTTGCTTTAAAAAGAGAGAACCATTGGGTAAACGTACTGACTACGATCGTTGAAACAAGAAAGGCTTTACTTCGGCATAAATTTACGCTTTTCCACAAAACTATTATTAACGGGCAAAAGCTATGCTTGTGGTCTGCAAATTTGGGACCAAGACAAATCAATAAGTTAAAAGAAACTATTTTCTCATCTAAATCAATGAACATAAGCGGTGAGAATGTAATCTACGACATATCGGGATCTACTACTTCTTTCCTTTTACAAAATTTCGATTATCTCCCTGAAAATATGAAGAGTCCCATTGATAGCGGCTGCCAAATAAAGGAGTATTGGAATACTGACATCTCCCTTAAAGATTTTTTTCGGCAAAATGAACCAGAAGAAACTAGCGAACTCATCCCTAATCTAAGTGTCAATATTTTTAAGTTTTATGATCGGGCCGGTAATGTAATAGTTCTGCGACCAGATCCTAAAATATCATTCGAGATTCATAGCTTAAATGATCAGCTAATAGTGCTGGGTACATGGATGAATTCCAAATTTATTCCTAATGAATATATAGCTACTATTGAATCGTGGGCTTACAACGAAATATTAGAAAAAAGAAGTCGTTTGATCACTGAGCGCTGGACGGATTTTGTTTTGAATGAGCCTTTTGAATATATTAACCTCGAGGTATTTCGTCTTGATGATGGTCAATGTGTCTTTTCCCAAAAACATATTTCGTATTTTTCGAATTTCTCCATTTCAACCTCTGTATCACATGAAATAGGAAGTTTTGTTAAGCAAAAAATCATTTATCCTATTTTGGGATATTCACAGGAAACACAGAAAATTATCCGTAATTCTGCTTCATTGGCTAGTCCAATCACACCAATCACTCAAATTAGAAAGGAACGAAGAAATTCATTAGCTCAACATTTTAAAAACACGGTAAATAGAACCTTTGACAATTCAGAAAAAGAAGAAGCAATAAGGTATTTTTATCTTATATTAAAAACTGTCTGCGATAGCTCCAAAAATAACGTTGTTTACATCTCTGACCCTTATTTATTCAGCGGAATGCTCGATGTTTCTCTCTATCAATGTATCATAAAAATATTCCTCGAATACCCGAATATTACCTTTAGGCTACTTACCCATAAATTGGATATTCTTAATCAAGATGATGGGAATCCCTCATTAAAGATCTTTCGTTCTGTCAAACCCAAACTAAATAATGTCAATATAAAACAATGTTCTGGGAATTTATTTCATGATCGTTGGATATGTAATGAAAGTATGGAAATTGGCATAAGCAACTCTCTCAACAATTTCAAATTAGGGGTTGTTTTCTATCCCACTTCAAATCACTACATAAAAATATCTAATAGGGTGTGGAATTCCTCCCTTGACCAGGAAGAAAAATTATGAGGAAAGTTAATTCGTTAAATCTTGTTCGTTTTTTATCCGCCATTTTTCACCCTTTTAGTCACGTAACAGAAGAGCAACGGGAAAAAATGGCTGAAGAATTATTTGGTAAAGTGGTTGGGAAAGAAATTCTTTCCGAACTACGACAATCATATAGAAATGTCTATTGTGACGGTGAAAAATATTTAACACCGAGTAATGTTTTATTTGCAATTCAAGACTCTGCCGATGCTTGGAGAGAAAAAGATGTTTTTGTTATCAACACAAGCTTTAGCAGGGATAAAGATCAATTTTATTTTCGTAAAGAATTAGCTACCTTATTCTCACACTATACTAATCTTCGTAGGTTTATTCCTTCATCAATAAAAAAAATTAATCAAAAATACGTTCAAAAACATAAAGAAGTAACGAAGTCAACATTACCTGGCACAATTTGGAATCTGTATAGATATCTAAATTCATATCGTATAGACATATTTGATACGAAAACCAACTATATAATAAATGCAATTGAAGTCAGCGATACAAATACATTAGCTGATACAGTCTTGGAAATTACAGATGGGGAATTTTTAGCACTCTTCTTAACTTCAATAGCACTTTGCAAATCAGATGATCGTTTTTATGACGCGCTTATTGAAAAATCGAGAAATATCGCTGTTATTAAATGTACTTTTGCCGCGTTATTGGCAAATAGAGTGCGTTTTCTCGATGAACAAACTTCTAATGATCATGTCTTCGCGTATAAGTTAATAGACAAAATAAAAGACCGACCTGATCGCTTCTCTATTTTTGCTGAACTTATCGATTGCTGTGAAAGAATTGGTACAGATAAAAGTCTCTGTCATGCTATAGTGGACGCAGTTTTTTGTTTCATTGAAAAATATTTAGGTAATACTAAGAAGTACGCTAAGTCATTACATAAACTTTTCCTTCTCCTGTATCAATTTAGCTCTATGAAAAGTATCGGGTACTTTGCCGATTTTCATTCCAATGAAATGATCGAAAATAAACTTTTAAACGAGATTCTGAAGTTTTACGTCCCTAAACTTAATCCCGAAAATCTTTCTGCCTTTAATATCTCAATCGACTCGTTAAACATTTTAATTAAAGGCTTCACTTACTGTTATGAAGAAAAACCTCAACGGTTATCTCTTTTTTCTCGATTAAACAACACATTTTCCATTTATTTTGAAAAGGAAAAAAGTCAAGCGATTTCAATATCTTCAAATATAGCCATGCTAAATCTTCTCACAATCGAGCTGTTAACCTATGATGCTTTGATATCTGCAGGACATAACGAACTGATGACAAAAGTAACAAAAATTTGGAAGATATTCGACCATTGGTTACCGAGCTGGGATTTCCATTTGTTGATTAATCAGAATGAAATTTACCCCAAAATATATTCAATTTTTAAATGTAAAAATTACAAAAATTTGATAGAGCAAACTCTTCTAAATCTCAATAATCACCCATTCCCTCATATCAATTCAACTGCTGTTATTTTTAATCTGTATCCAGATTTAAAAAATAAATATTCGTTTTTTATTATTGATTATGTTTTACGCTATAAAAACCATTGGGAAAAAGAAAGAATTGAAAATCTACTGAACACGTTAAAATTTGCTGGTTTTAAAGAAACTGAACTAAAAATGTTAGGCATGTAAATGAATTAACTTTAAAGACAAATGTACCATCTGTGGCTAGTCAAAACAAGAGATTAAGATAATTTATCAGCCTACTCTTACGCTTTTGCCACTACGTTTCTAAAACATCCAAAACGCGAAAAAAGTTATCTCTTTTAGGTTAAATTGTTTCTTTGAAATAAGGTCGTAGTTTCGGAATTTTGATTCTCACTTTTTTAAAATACTTGACAGAAATGAGGATCAAAATGCACAAACGCTTTTCTGAAGAATTTAAAAAATCAGCCATCATCCGTGTCCAAAACGGAGAATCTCAACTGAGCGTTGCCAATAGTCTTGGGATCAGTTACAAAACACTCAATCGTTGGATCATTCAAGCCAAAGGGCAAATGCCTTTAGAGAATGTTTCCTTATCTGAAGAAAATGCTCGGTTACGCAAGGCTCTGAAAGAACGAGAAGCAGAAATTGCTTTTCTAAAAAAAAATCTCTGGAACCCGACTCTTTGTCAAGGGGTGGACAACAATATTTCCCGATTACTCCATTTTTAAATGGAGTAGCCAAGCCAACTTTAGCTATGAATAGCTTTTAATCCTGAGCATCTTATCAAAATCAATTAGATCATGTGAGGGGCCTTATCTACCAATCTCTCCGAGCTGTTGTAAGCGCAATATTCTGCACTATTTGCTCACCATGAACTTCAAGAAAGAATGCTGGTGTCTAAAAAGCAGCAATGTTTGTTTAGAAAACAACTTTTTTTACCAGACTGTTCAGCATTGCCTTCGGCTTCTCATGTTTTATTGACTTCGATTGACTCCTCAGGTTAATTTTCTTTAACGATTGTTTATGTCTTCGGCAACGAACATTTGGCGACTCCGGCCTTTCTGTAGTCAAATGCCTCATTCTTGGACAAAATGGCCCAAACAATTCGCAGCAGTTTGGCCGCTAAGGCTATTACAAGTTTCCCATGATTGAGGGTTTGACGTTTTCGCTGTATCCAACGCCGGAGCTGACAATCTCGAAACTTACCTTTACCATCGAGCATCAACAGCGAACCGGCCGCTTGGACAAGATAAGTACGAACCAGCTTATCACCTCGTTTAGTAATTTTGCCCATTTTCAGACTATGTCCGGTAGTGATATTCCTCGGTACTAAACCAAAATACGCCGGCAACGTCCGAGGACTAGGAAATCGTGCAATATCTCCTATTGCAACCTTTAGACCGGCGCTACTTATGGGGCCCAAGCCCGGTATCTTTCTTATTTTCTGACAAAATTCATCCCCCTGAGTGAATGCCTCAATTTTTTTCGTTAGTTCGCGAGCTTTCTTTTGAAGATCCTTATACGTTTTCACCATTTCTTTAAAAATACCCTTCACATCCTCCGGCAAGTCTGCATCCTCAATCAAGGCAATCAAACGCATTTCGCTGGATAAACTTTTTGCTAAACGAAGCCCCCAATATTGCGCCACCCCCTTCAGTGAGGTTAAGGTTTTACGGTACTCATCGATGTAATGTTCTCTGACAGTCAACAACGTTTGTAATTGCATTTCATCCCTATTTTTTGCTCGAACAAATTTCAAACGCTTCTGTTGTCCCAAGAAGGCTAAGGCCTCCGCATCGTTGAGATCATTCTTTTGACCGGAAAAATAAGTATCGATGTAATTTTGAACGGCTTTGCCGGGAATAATTCGGCATTGGTGACCATAGAGTTCAAGTTGATTGGTTAAATAATGTGACTCACAACACGGTTCCATGGCAAAAGTCGTTGGATCGGTGTCTCTGGAGAATTCAACTAATTGCTCGTAGCTAAGACGATCTATGCGAATGATTTCTCCCTCTAAGGTGATTCCGACAAAACTGAGATCATTTTTTGCCAAATCCAGTCCGATTATTTCCCACGATAATTTGGCATTTAATGCTTTCGATTGTATCCTTGAATTTGACATGGTGTCCTCCGTTTGGTTTGCACTTTTATTTTCCTCTTTATCGGGAAAAAGAGGAGGGTTCCATGTCATTAGCAGCGGCGTACTTCGCAAAGATGCCGTAACGAGGTACGCCTTCCTTGAACACTGCATTCGTTGTGCAGAAGTTGGTCGGCATGCTGCTTTGCCAGTCACCCGTGCTTGTCATTTGTTGGGCGTCAGCGTCAGCGGTTTTTATGCCTGGAGAAATAGTGATAAAGAGCATCGGTTTGGAGTGGTTCATACCGACGCTTTTATTCTTGAAACGCTCAAAGCAGAAATTAAAACCGTGACAAAAAGCTATGTCCCCGGCGTACTTGTTTGCTATCGATTGCTTAGGCAAAAGGGCATCAGTATTGATATAAAACGCCTACGTCGATTGATGAGAGCGGAGGGATTATTCCATCGTTTTCATCGAAAGTATGTTTGTACCACTGACAGTGAACACGATTTGCCCAAAGCGCCCAATTTGCTAGATAGGCGCTTTGATGAGTTTGGAATTAATCAAGCTTGGTGCGGTGATATTACTTATATTCCAACGGCTGAAGGTTGGCTGTATTTAGCCAGTGTGATTGATCTGGGGACGCGCAGATTGGTGATAAGCGCATGACCAAACAACTGGTTATCAATGCTTTAAAAAAGGCTTATGAGAATGAACAACCCGATGCAGGTTGTATTTTTCATAGCGATCAAGGCTCTCAAAGCTTTTCAAGAAACACTGCAAGAATACCAATTACGAAGCTCAATGAGTCGACGTGCTCAATGTTGGGATAACGCTCCTGCAGAAGCTTTTGGGGCCACTTTAAAACGAGAAACATTGCCTTTAAACGGATGCTTTAATTCACGTGAGGAGGCCAAAAGACATGTACAGGACTGGCTTTACTACTATAATGGACGTCGGCCTCATTCAAAATTGGGGATGAAATCGCCCAATGAGTACTACGTTCAGCTTCTGAACTCGATTTAATGAGGTTTCTATAGAGATTCAAAATTCCTGTTCTGCAACCCTATTCCAGAGTACTTGTTTACGGAGCAAAACCAGTAGTCAACTATCTTTAACAAAAAATGCTAAACATTCTGTGTACGAGCAAACTCAATGTGACATTTTTTGATGTATCAACCCCGTGACAAGTTCGCTGTAGCGCAACAGCTAATAAGCACGCTTTTTTATCACTCACGTGTAACAGGAATATTGGTATTTTTGTGCAAAAGTTTGTTACTGAGCTGTCGATATAGCATGTATTGGCATACAACTTACCTGAGACTGAAAAAGCCCTGAACAATTTTCTTTTACAGAACAGCTATCACAAATAGCCGAGAATGCTTCTTTGTAATCGGAAATGCTTTTACGGGCAAAGGGCCAGAGTCTTTTGTCTAATAAACAGAGGGGGAGATTGTATATTGAAGTGTTCATTCCTCTTAGATGAAGATAACGAATTGCTTTAAATAATTGATCTTGATAATCCAACGGGCTTATCCATAATTTTTCCCAATTTTTTTTCACATAACCCATATGCTCCATTCCCATAAAAGCGCAATGATAAGTAAAAGGCAAGTTAAAATAAATAAAGTCAGCTAAGTCTTCAAGATGTAGGTACGTTTGTTTATTAATAACAGTTCTGATCTCAACGGGGATTCCATACATAGTAAGGTTGTAAATCCCTTTAAATGTTTGATCAAATGCACCTTCAGACTGGACTATATAATCATGGAGTGCCGGTGTTGCTGCGTATAATGGAATCCCAAATGTTAAATTGGTAAGTCCTATGTCTGCAATTTCTTTTACATAATGATGGTCATTTAATAAACGTGCATTCGATAAAACATGGATATGGCAATTGAATTGCTTCAATGCTTGTAAAACTTTTAAAAACTCTGAACGACAAAGTGTAGGTTCTCCACCAGTAATACCTAGTTCCTCAATATCGTTCGGCAAACACTTTATAAATTCTAAGTGCTCTACTAAAGCTGTTTCTTTATCATTTTGAGGAGGTTGAGGACACATTAAGCAATTGCTATTACAGCGCTCTGTCAAGAAAATGGCATTTGAATTGGAGCCATTGTGATATAACCGAATCACTCTTTTACGTTTAATGTCCAACCTAACAATATCCCCGACCGAAAAAGGAAAATTTTCATCTACACAACAAGCTACAACATCATCTCTAACAAATGAGAGCTCCTTGGTTAAGATTACTCCTCTAACTCTTGGAATATTGTGACCATAAGTATTAATCAACACAAGAGGTTTACCTACAAATCTCTTTATATTAGCTTCGTCGCTCAGTACTCCTACAACAGGAGAAATCTCTGAGGAGCAATTAAACGAAGCTTTATAAAAATTTGGCATTTTTATCTCCGGTCAATCTTAGTTCCTCTAGCGTACGTTCTCCAATCCAAGACCAAAGAACCTCTTCAAATTGGGCATCATTTTCCCCTAATCTTCTAAAAAGATAGTCAAAAATACCTCTGTATTTTTGACAAAAAGTACTTGTTGATCTTTTCCCTATTAGATCTTTTTGTGTTGCATAATGTCGGACAGGATCTGCTCCGCAGTATGGAACGTAAGGGCAATCTGAGCAACCTGGCAACGTCTCTGCAACACCCGCAGAGGCTATTAATTGCATTGTTGGACCGAAATAAATTTCTTGGTAAGTATTCGTGAAAACATTGCCAAGCCTGAAAGTTTGATCTCCCATTTCAGATAACATTCTCGACTCGTCTGAAGCATAAACGTCCCCATCATAGTTATAAACGGTAACAGCGAAACCATTACCAGTTGGTGATTGCAGGTCAACAAATCCAATCGTCCAAGGCGTTAGCATTTTTCTAACCAATAAAGTTGTTAATGCTTCTGGAAAAGTTCTTCCCGAAAGATTCACGTCCAAGATATAGTTTAAGCAGTCTTTATAAAACCTTAGAAACTCTTCTTCAGAGTAACCAATTGCGCGAACTGTTTTGACAGCAAAGCCGTAAGGGTTAAGGGAACGAAGAAATATTGATCCTAAATTAAGCCTTAAATACTCATCCACTATTTCTTTAGCATAACCCAAGCTGTATTTAGTTGTTGTCATTAATGCAGCAACAGCATTGAGCCCCAATGCTTCCTGCGAACGTCGTATGTTTCTCTCGACGACCTTATGGCATGCAGCTTCGTACTGCGAGGCTCTATTTTTATCATGCAATTCCTTTGGACCATCTAGAGATGTCGATATGTGAATATTATGTTGTTTAAAAAACTCTAAATGATTATCTTCCAAAATGGATAAATTGGTACAAACAACAAAATCCAATAACTTATTGTATTTTTTATTGAGCTCCTCACTATATAACACTATCTCACTTAGAGCTTCAAAATTTAGCATTGGCTCTCCGCCTTGGAATTCAACTGTAATACTCGGCGAGGGTGACTGAAACATCAATTCCGTTGCCTTCCTTGCAGTTTCCACTGACATATCGAAATAACGATCAGAACTCATATTTTTTCGCGATGCTTGGCAATAGGCACAAGATGAGTTGCAACGCAATGTTAAAACAAAGATGTGAAGTTTAGTAAAACCTTGAATAAATGACTTCTTTGTCCAGTATTTTGTAGCTAGAACATCTAATTGAGCAGAATGCTCATCTGAATATATAAAATGTTTACTTAAAAGTTGTGAATAAACATCTCCCGACAAGTCCAAATTATTGTTGTGAAGATCCTGAAAGTCTTTTGGGTTTAAAAAAAGATATTCTCCAACAATACTAGTTAATAAATACTTATCATCAATCCGTTTAAATCTGAATGGCAGTAAATGATATTTAGCTTTTTTTTGAAAGAAAGAGAAAGCTTTGAAATCTGTGTTTGCCATTTTTAACCTCTCATTTTTCTCTGGGCAGACGTATCTATTAAATAGTTAAAAAATTCAAGAATAACTTCGCGAGACTGCGACTCATACTCAGAATGAACTCTAAATGACAACTCAACACAATTTAATTCGCAGGGCTTAATTTGAACATCTAAATACTGCAAAAAAGCATGACGAGCATCCCTTACATCTGATTTGTCAAACACAAAATTGGAGATTTTTTTTGTATACATGATTATTGTTTTATGACAAATTGGCCACTAAGGATTCCTCATTCTTTGTCAAAGCTTCAGAAAATGCTTTCTTAATAATGATCGTTTCAATATCTTTAGTCTCTGACTTTACATATTTTCGAACAGACTGATCTATAAGATCATTACAAAAATTTTTGACTGCTTGTTCCAAACAAGTAACACTAACCTCTGTTTTATTTCTGAACTCCACAAAGGCAATATTTAAATTAGGCTCCATACCCACAAACAAAAAATACTTGTCTGTATACCAATATGATGTCTGAAGGATAACATCAATAGGAAAAACCTTTAAGGAAACGTCAATACGAACACACTCCCCCAACTCGTCTTTTGAAACAGTGAGTGAGTCATTAAAGAGATTCATTCTAGTACCCCGAATAATGACTGTAGTGACTACGGTGAGAACTATGAGAATAGTGGGACCTATGCGAGTAATGGTAGGATGCTCCAAGCGTCATCTGTGTAAATTGTTGCAACACTATGGGTTGCCCAATAGTGGATGCAGATTCCTGAATCCGTACTTCCGAGCACTGCTCAGAAGCCAGGACCACATCGGTGGCTCCGATAGTTGATGTTGCTAGTAATACGGTCGCAACAACTTTACTGACGTTTCTTGCAATGGTACACGTTAAAGATTTGTTAACTTTAGGAAAAAGCATATCTATACTCACTACAGAATTCATTATTAGTCGTCATTTTACGCTGAAGTAACCATTCAATCTAGGAGGTTTGCTTCAAATTCATTAAGAATTCGATATTTGTTCGAAAAATGTTACTCCATAGCGATTTTGACATAGAGTTAACACAGCAAAAATACCAGACCAGGTTTTTGCTTCTTCAACTTCCAGCCTTTATGATTGCGAAAACTAAAAACAAATGAAGTTACATAAATGGTCTTCTCCTCCTTCGAGTACCTCCTCCTCTTTCTCCCTGTTGCTTGCCTGCTAATGGCAGGCCTAACTCGTTTCACCCCAGAAACTTGGGGGGAGGCACGACAGGCTTTAATCATTGTTCTTAGCCTAATCTTTTATGCCACATGGAAAATTGACTACCTTTGGCTTTTATTAGGTTCCATCATTTTTAATTTCTCTTTCGGTTGGCTCATACACCAAAATAAAGGAGTCTCTCAGAAATTAATTTTAGGTTTTGCGGTTGCTGTTAACTTAGGGGCACTAGGCTATTTCAAATATACCAACTTTATTGTTGACTCTATCAACTATTTAGCTGGTACGAATTTCTTAATTGAAAAAATTGTTTTACCCCTTGCTATCAGCTTCTTTACTTTCCAACAAATCGCTTGGCTTGTTGATCAATATAGAAACGATGCTCCAAAATGCACTTTTATTGCCTACTCCAGCGCTGTGACATTTTTCCCCCACTTAATCGCTGGACCTATCGTTCACTATCACGATTTACTGCCTCAATTCCAAGCAAAGAATGCCTTCAAAGCTTCTGCAAGCGGATTCATAAGCGGCGTCCCCGCTTCGGCCTCAATTCCAAGCAAAGAATGCCTTCAAAGCTTCTGCAGAACAAACATTAAACGGGCTATTTTTAATTTCTTTCGGCGTTTTCAAAAAGATTGTCATTGCCGACACTTTGGCCCCTACGGTTACTCAATTTTTCGACAAAACTGAAGTGCTGAACGCCTACCAAGCTTGGTTGGGCACTTTCGGTTACACCATGCAGCTTTATTTTGATTTCAGTGGCTATTGTGATATCGCCATTGGCTCAGCGCTTTTGTTGGGAATTACACTTCCCCTGAACTTTGATCTTCCTTACAAGTCCAGAAATATTCAAGAGTTTTGGCAAAAGTGGCATATCACTTTGGGAGACTTCTTTGCAAGGTATCTCTATATCCCATTAGGCGGTAGTCGAAAAGGAAATACAAGAACACTGGTAAACCTCTTTATTGTCATGTTCTTATCAGGTATTTGGCATGGAGCCGGCGTAGGTTTCATCATTTGGGGCACACTCCATGGTCTAGCAATGGTTATTCATCGAGCCGGTAGATTCTTAAATCTGAAGACATTGCCCAAAGGATTAGGCGTCTTCGTCACGTTCATGTTCATTTCTCTAGCCTGGATTCCTTTTAGAGCGGAAAGTTGGGAGAAAACCGAGAAAGTAATCGGTGGACTCTTTAATCTTGAAGGAGTACCCGTCCCCTCTTTCATTTATCGTATTCTTCCTATTGAGCCGGAACAGGAGGCATTGTCATTCGTCAAAATCTTAGAAATGGAACATGATGATTTCAGAGTATTTGCCATTACCCTAATTTTCGCGTTCTTGATAGTCTTTTTAGTTCCGCGCTGCCAAGTTATTTACGACAGAATCATCAATAAAGGAAATAGTTGGAAAGCTTACGGCTTGATTATCTTAAGTGCCTTTTTGCTTTTTATTTCATTAGTAAAAATGGTCGTCGTTCCATATTCTGAATTCATTTACTTTAATTTCTAGGAGCGAAAAATGCCAGTCAAATTATTGAAAGTCTTTTTCGCAGTTTTATTGGCCCTGTCTATTGCTTTTATTGTTCGTATTTATACATATGACGCTTACCATTTTTGGTCTTTAAATGATCCTCAGAATGCCAGATATAGTTCCAATGCACGAGTTCAAAATGCGGCTTTCATTAATCATCTGGATTTTGACTCTATCATTTTAGGTAATAGTTACATGGAAAATACCTCGGCAAAAGAGGCATCTGACATTTTTGGAGGCAAATTTTTCAATCTCAGTATGAGCGGTAGCAACAACTACGAACGCTCAATAGTTTTAAAGCGCACACTTGAAAACCATGATATCAAACGGGTGATTTTGTTACTAACTCCATCCTGTTCTACGGAGGGCCACGGAAGTTACCCCATTGAAACCTGGAAGTTTCTATATGACACTAATCGTTTCAATGATTTCAAATACTACTTAAATACTCATGACATGGCTTGCATGTTAACCTTTTCTAAAAAATCATCTTGTTTAGGCAGAAAGAAAAACTTGGATCGACCGTACGCATGGTTTGAATCGCCTGATCACGCCAGTCGTTTTGGAGGACTACAAAACTGGGCGCTTTTTTATAAGAATCCTCAATTGGAAAATTTAATTACTCAAGAGATTCCGGAAGCTGCTAATAAAGCACTATCTATTGGTACTCCGTTATCCGACGAGGAAATGGCTGAAATTAGTCAATCTCTAGACCAGACGGTGTTCGATTTCGCTAGACAGTACCCTAATACTGAATTTTTGCTTTATTTCAATCCAGACTCTTTATTGGGTAAGGCTTTGACTTTTAGGAACTATTTATCCTTTACTCAATATTCCTATTTCGTGCAACAAGCCGTAAAAAAATCGAGTGCCTTTTCAAATGTGCACTTGTTTGGTTTTGATAATCTGGCTTTTACGAACGATCTTTCCTATTACAAAGATACGACTCACTACCGAGAAGAAATTAATAGCCAACTTTTGCATTTGATGAAGGCAAAGAAATATTTATTAAGTGTTGATAACGTTGATGGTTACTTATACAAGCTTTGGGTTAGGGTTGAAAAGTTTGATTTGAATACCCTCAATCAGTTCTTACAAAGTAAGCTACCTGATTGAAATGAGATCATCACATTCAACCCAGTTTCTAGGTTAATAAATAAAGAGGACAATTACCCATGAGGAGAACCCTACACACAATAAGAAACATTTTCCCAATTTTGATGAGAGTACACAGATCGCTTCCTATTCAAAAAAGGCTTGCTTAACCCTTGGTATCCGAATATTTTGAGACTATGCAAAATCAAACACTCACTTCAAATACGGAAAGTAATCGCTCTGTAACTAAAGTCTTAGTATGTATATCCAAAGAAAATATCCCATCTGTGAGTTACATTACGCCACAACTGATCTTGTCATGTCAAACAAAGCGCATTACATCACAGCCGAGTGTGTGTGGGGGGGGAATAATTTTTTTTAAAATCTTAATACACGTTGTGTGTAAGCCGTCATGCTGTATGGATTTAAAAAATACTGCTAAACTGCGCGCCAGTCCACTTGGCATAACCACACTCAAGCACCGAGTCAATTCAAGAATTTCCCTTTCCTTCTTTGTTAACCACGAGGCTGCAAAATGGTGTATTGAATAGGTATTTTTTGTAAGAACATTTCTACCGGTTAGATAGTTATAAGGGCAGAAATAATCTTCTGGATAAACAATTGTCTTACAAATAGTCTGTACTTTATTTTCTAGTTTTAAACCATATTTAAGGAGAATTTTTGTTTCTCTATCACATACAGTACGTAAATTAAGAGTTCCATCTGGAAACACAAAACAATCTTCTTCGTACGAAGCCAACATTAATGCACAAACCTTGTCTCCTGCTTCTGCTCCTCTTATCAACCCAGAATTAACTACCAATGCACCAAATTCAAAGCCAACAAAAGACAACGGTAATCCATTTAGACTTCGGATCAATTCCACATCTGTATCTAAATAAATTCCTCCAAAATGGTACAACACGTAGTATCTACAGTAGTCTGATACAAAGGCCCATTTCCCCTCATCATATGCCTTTTTGACATAAGCGCAACACTCAACATTAAAATTATCTTCATTCCACTCTATAATCTTGGCGTAAGGATGTAGTCGACGCCAACTGTCAATACACTTTAATACGATGGGTGGTTTGTTTTTTTACCAAACCAACAATAATGTATAAGCATATATATTCTCCAACCTTACTGATTTCTAAAATGACAAATTCAATGAAAACTGAACAGGGAATGCTTAGATTCGTTATAAATCTTGATCATTCTGTTCAAAGATGGGAAAGTATAAAAAACAAACTTGATAAGTTCAATATTCATTATGAGCGGGTTAGTGCGGTTGATGGCAGAAAACTAGATATCAATAAATTAGGAGTGATTGCTAAAGTAAACAATCTCTTATGCCAACGGGAGATTACTCCTGGTGAAATCGGATGTTTCTTGAGTCACCGAATGTGTTGGGAAAAATTATCTGCATCTAATTACGATTTTGCTTTAATAATGGAAGATGATATTCTATTTTCTGATAGGGCGGGGAAGTATATTAGCAATACAACGTGGATACCTCAAGGAATCGATCTGATCCAATTATCTACTTTATTTTCAAAACCTTATAGCGCAAAAGTCGGAAACATTCATACTTTAAATGCTTCTGAGCAATTGATACATCCTCTAAGTCCTGTTCCATGGGGTACTCAAGCCTATCTTATTTCCAGAAAAGCTGCTCAAGAAGCCGTTCGAATGAGTGAAAAGATATGTGCTCCAGTTGATGACTTTCTGTTTAATCCCCTATCACTCTATGCTCTAAAATTTCCGGTTTTTCGATTGAATCCTGCAATAATAACTCACGATGACTTGAACATCTATAAAAGTACTTTGTCCCTCTCCCCTTCGCAGAAGTTTAAAACAAAAAATAATTTGATAACTTTAGCGTTGAAATGCATGTTTGCGATATATCTAAAAATTTATGCTAAAAATAAAACTCTCTATTTTTTATGAGGTCATTAGATCTCATTCTTAATTGGAACTATAAAAGATAGAGTTGTTCACTAAGCTCTCTGGTAGTTTTAACTTTTGCACTTGGCGCTCATAAGACTAATCATTTTGAAGACAGCACAAGGCGCTACATTTTATAGCCTTACTAACGAGGAGGATTTCACTGTTAGACGACAAAGCAATCCCATCCCCCATGAGGGTTAACTCCTTTGTCGCTTGACAGATTTAGCCTTTTACTAGATATTATTGCTAGTTAACTACTAACTCTCTTTCCAATTTACTCAGCATTAACCAACATGCCGATAATAATAAACCTTTCAAATTAATCAAAATAGTCCGACCATTTTCGTCTTTTGTTTAAGAAGCGACAAGAGTTATATCCCACTAGGAGGCAAGTCAATGCAAAGCCAAAGTGATGCAGTAGTGACATTACAACAAAATTTGAATATGGTAGTTTTTCACATAACATCAGCTTTTTTGCTATTGGGAGGAATTTTGTATTGACTTGTTTAATAAACTCTCTCTCTCCCTCAGGATAAACCTTTGGCATATGCCATCGACTTACTGATTGAACGATAGCCAAACATACACCAATTAAACTAACCTCATACAACCTATCACAATTATCACTAAAGGTTTTCGATATTACTTCTAATATCTTCAGCCTTGAATGCAAAATTTTATAATTAAAAAAACGATTATTGCTTAAACTGGATTTTCTTTGACGATATATATAACCCGTTCGGTTCAGTATAGATGGTCTCTTGGACCTCAGCAATGCAAGTGCTGAGAAAATTTCATCTTCAGAAACATTTGAGGAAGTATCAAATATCAAGTCCCTAATAAGATCGCGTGAAAACAATTTTGTGCAGACATATCCACCACTTATTGGTTCACAATTCCAAGGAGGAATACTAAAAAGAGCCTTTAAACAATCTTCCTTTGTAAACAAGTCAGATGATAGTTTTGATCTTTTGACTATAGTCCCACCACGATACAATAAGCTAGTACCTGCAAATACGAGATCCGAATCGTATTTCATAGCGTGATATATCAAGTTTTTAAAATATTCTAAGTCACATTTATCATCACCATCTACGAAAGTAACATAGTCTCCTGTCACATTTTGAAGTCCTAAATTTCTAGCTGCCGAAAGCCCATGATTAGCAGTATGAAATACCTTAAAACGTGAATCAGAGGACACAAACTCGTTGCATATTATTCCTGAACCGTCAGTAGATCCGTCATTAATTAATAAAATTTCCAAATTTTGATAACTCTGTTGTTTAATTGTAAGCAGACACTCTCTTAAGTAAGTAGATACGTTATATATCGGAACGATGATTGAAATTTTAGGATTGCTAAAAGTAGTCATAATTACGTTATATGGTTCAAACATGTTCTACACTTTCTATGAATTATGGTTCGATTAACTGGATTAGCCAAGCTTTTTAATGTTCTTACAATCAGTCAACCACGTATCCACGAATGCTGAAAGTTTTTGAGTGAGATTATCCACAAAAAATATCTTTCTATCTAAAAGGAAGGACAAAATTAGCCCATGTAGCCTGGATGTTATAACAGTATCATAATTAGATATAAAATTCACCCCCATTTTAATGAGGGTAGGTCTCAACACCTTATTACAATAAATGTCCAGAATAGGAGCCATATCGTTAAATCCTTTATCCAAACACATATGATTCAGTCTTAGTAGAAGTCTAAACAATAAAATATTAGGATTTTTGCTATTGAAAGATGGCCAGTCTTTTATTTTAATTTTGTCTCTCGGTAATAAGATATTTTTGTTCGTCCATTCTTTGTCTTCCCTTTTAATATAAAGTAACTCGTTTGAAATCACTTTTTTTTTCGTAACATATGCAGAAGTATCTATCAATAGAGCCATATCCGGTACTAAAAATACTCTGGAGCTATTTAAATGGCGTAAAGCTAAATTGAAACTTGGTAAATCCCTAAAACAAAAATATGTGTTCTTATACTTATTAAATTGGTTGAAGTCTGAGAGCATTAACAAGTTATCAGTGTAATGGATAGACTGCGGCAATATAATAATTTTATTATTTTTGTAATGAGCAACGAGCTTTAACCTAAACTGTTGCGAACCAGCCCAAAGGTCTCCAAAGCTCCCCCCACCATTTAGAAAGATTATCGTGTCTTCACTTAGGTCGGGAAAATTAAATGTAAAACTACTACTCAGCCCAAGACATTTCATATCTTTTCGATAGTTGAAATACTGCCTTGTTCCTTCCCATATCAAAAGGTCTCCAATATTTAAGTGATACGGCAAATCCGTTAATACGTAACTCGCCCCATCTGGAACCAGATTATCCAACGTTTCTTTAATTAAAATTCCCAACTGATCTTTCAACATTTTATTTTTAAAATTTCACGATTATTTCTGAAAAATATTTATTTAAATCTAGGTCGCACTCCTGATAAGGAGTGTCCACCTCATTGGTCCACTTTCCTGGAATAGCAGAAATGTTCTCCTTTTTTCGAAGAAAATGCTCATACTCAATATCTAGATGTCCAACATCAATCGCTTGATAACCATGACAACTGAGCTCTGCAACAACCAATTTTGCTGTGGGGCCCAAGGCAACTAAAAATAAACAATTTCTCTCTTGTTTAAGGCATTCTTCTAAAATTTGGTTGTAAAAATTAAATGCATTTTTAGTTGGTCCCAAAATTCTCTTAACTGTTTTAGCTTGACTGACAAGGTCATTCGCTACACCAAAACGGGTTTTCTCCCCCTCAACGATAACAATATCCCTTTGACTAAAAATTTCTTTAAATTTATTAAAAATTAAATCCGATTGAGTCTTATCTTTAAGCCTCAAATACGGCCTGCTTACTTGCGAACAGCCATACAAATACGAGGGATCTATAATTTCCCGTAATAAATTTGCGTTAATCAGCAGAAAACGTTTCCAAAAATACTGAGTTGGTAAATTGCAGCTTTCAATCGAATCAACATTAAGTACATCAGGTATGCAAATTAATAGTTCTTTGGTTGGGGTAGACAAAATTTCTTTTAATTTATTTGCTAATTCAGGACAAAATTGTTGAAATTTAGGCCCCTCATGACCAAAAATTATATCTAATTCTCCATCTCCAAATCGAACCAAAGAACATTGATTTTTAATTAGATAGTCCAATGTATCTAATGAACTCATAACATTGAATTTAGGAACTTTAGATTTTTTAATTGGCCACACCAGATTCAAAATTATCCAATGTTTTAATGGTCTTAAAAATGATTTGATACTACTTAAAAAATAAATTTCACCCGTTCGATTATTCATTTATGACTCCCCTACCTATAACTCGTAGTTTAGAAAATAATATTCCTAATATGAAAGAAAATAATACATATAAAGCCTTTATTTTAGGAATTAAAAATAAAGCGTTGACAGACAGGTGTTCTGAACATACTGATTTAACAAAAGGATTAAACCAACCCATTTTAGTTCTCCTGGTTGCATTTGAATAAAAAAGGAGATACATGGCATCGATTTCATTCAAAATTTGAGAATAAAAGACTTCTCTTTTCAGCAACCTTTCAATATATATGGCAGCTCTTAATGTTTCAATCGCTAATTTATCTGAGTGAATTTTTGAAATAGATGAACTTCGTTGGTAGTAATTGTATAAAGAGCTTTCGATGATGGTCACTCTATTTACTTTTGTCAATATTTGAAAAAAATGAAGAGCATCCTCTCCCACTGATATAGAAACCTTAGGTGTATATAGAACCGTCTTAAATAAATCAGACCTGTACATTTTTCCGCAGAGTTCCCAACCATATTTACCACATAAAACTGACTTTAAAAAAGAAATACCGTCTAGCGTTGTTTTATAATACGGCCTGAATACTTTCTTTTTGCCATCATAAATAATATTCAATCCTGTGACCACTATATCTATATCCGATGAAAACTCTCTCAACATCTTAGATAGATAATTCCTTTCTAATGTATCATCTGAATCTAAAAATGTAATGAACTCGCCTTGAGCCAAAGATATGCCTTTACTCCTTGCCAAAGCAGCACCTAAGTTTCCTTGAGAAAAAAATTTTATTCTAGAATCTTGACGAGCAATTCTTTCTAAAAAAAATAATGTTCTATCTGTACTGCCATCATCTACACAAATAGCTTCCCAGGATTCAAAATCTTGAATTCTTAAGGAAGAAAGGCAGGCATTAATTGTCTTTTCAGAATTAAAACAAGGAATAATTATAGAAACAGTAGGAAAGTTCATTTTCGAATACCCACTTTAGCATGTTCTTTGTTCAAAACAACCAGTCGCCAAAAATCAGTTTATCAGCCAACCGCATCAAATAGCTTCTTACTTCAGTGCTCTATATAAGTTTTTCTTTACAAAACTAGGAGATAGGCGTACTACAAATCTAATTAACAAACCACTAAGCAATTGAATAAAAGAAATATGACCTAATCTATAAAAATAGATTAACACTTTTAATTCACCAATAAAAAACTTAAATCCTCTTCGTCCCGATGAAGCCATCTCTTGTCTCATAATTAATAACTTTTCAGATAAATTCTCGATCTTATATCCGTAAAACAGCAACTTTCCCCATAGCGGATAATCTTCAGGATAGATTACAGGGTATCCACCCATTTTTTTTATGACATTTTTCCGGAACATTACAGAGGGATGATTTAATGGGGATCGCCATCTGGAGAATTTCAATATTTCCTCGCTAGACAATGGAAGAAATTTCTTGGATAAAACTTTACATAAATCTTCAGATCGCTCCTCCACTTGCGTCCCTAATACGGAAATCTCATTATGCAACCTCATGTAAGTATACTGTTGCAGGAATCTAGACGGGAGAGAAATATCATCATCGTCCATACGTGCGACTAAGTTGTACATACATACGTCTAGACCTTTATTCAATGCATTTGCTAGACCAGAATTAACACCGATCCTCAAAACAATTAGCCTTGACAGCAAAATTTTTTGCCAACACTGTAATACATAATTCACATCATCAGTAATAGGACCATCGCACACAATCACAATTTCACTCGGTTTTAAAATTTGATCTGTCCATACACTCTGTATTGATTGATTTAAGTATGCTGCATTCGTTCTTAAATATATAGACATTAGAACCGAAAAAGGAGCAATCTTTATTCCATAATAGTTGTCCACAGCGCTTTTCGGTCTTAATTCTTCAATTCTTTTAGTGTCCATAATTAGAACAAATTCCATTAGTCAGAAAAACTGCCATATTGTGCCAACTTTAGTTTTATAACATTAATAAGCTGTTTGATTAGTAGCTTAAATACACTATCAAACAAATAAAATAAGATAGCCGAGACACAAAAATAGAAAGCTATAACAAATAAACCTAAAAGACACCATTCATAAAAATCATGCGCTTCAACATTAAAAATACACTCAAATACACAATAGACACTTAGAAACGCAAGACATAGTAATAATAATTTTTTTGTATAACCAATCACGTATTCTATAATACTCGTACGAAATCCCTTTGAATAGAGAAAGTATACTTTCCAACTGTTTACAACTATTATTTGACTAAGTAAAATCCCCACTAAAATTCCCGTTAAGCCCCAGTAGTAACCAAAAAGAATTGATAAAACAAGGTTCAAGATTGATTCCAGTAAAGGAGCAAAGATATCTTGAAATAGCCCATAGGCAGATAAAAATATTTCGCTTGTTCGGGTCATTTGAATAAAATATATGGCAACCATGACCAACATTGACTCTATAGGCATAACATAGTTACTACCAATCCAAAGAGTGATGAATGAATTAGATAACACAGCTATACCACAGCAAATTGCTCCAGCGAAAATTAACTTAATCGTCACAATTTTCCAAAAAATTTCCCGTATCTGCTTCGAGTTTCCACTAACCACCAAATTACCCACACTAGCAGTAACCCCTTTGAAAAGGGCTTCTACTAACATTAAACATCCTCCCATAACAAGAACATAATTACCATAAATAGCAACGGTTGTTAAAGTAGTAAAGGCATAAACAACGAGAGGAGTCGTCTGACCTAAAACATAACCTCCAATCTTGTGAAAAAATAATTGCTTTGTTTTGGTTAATATGTAGGGGTATTTGTTCTTTAAATACTTGCCACTAAAAGAGGCTGATCGCAGCCATGGATATTCTTTTTTGATATAGTAAGTTAAAAATATCGAAGTAACAATCGCAGCCAGAAATTCAATAAACATCCACCATATATATGCATTATCCAAATTCAAGACTGCGATCATTTGTACAAAAATTTTCGCAACTTTAACACCTTGAGTTACCGTTGTAACTTTGTACTCTTTCTGATCTGCAGATAAGACAATCATTTTATAATTGACGAAGTAACCAAGCAGAGTACTAATCAAAAAAATAGTGAATGTAACATAAGCATAAATTAGTGAGATCTGCGCTTTCGCAAAAATCCACGGGAAAAATGCCATTAAAACAATTGAACCCACAATAACAAACAATCCAACCCAACGATAAAACCATCCTTGTAATGAAACAATATCAATAATTTCCTGTCTGCTTCCCTGACTTAAGGGTTTATATAGTGCAAAAGCGACTGCTGCACCTATACCAGATTCAGCCAAATTTAAAAATTGAAGGAGATTTTGAGCGGTTGTATTTAGTCCAAGTAATTCAGCCCCTAAATAATCCAAAAAAATCTTTCGGGAGAAAAATTGCAAAATCAGATTAATGCAATAGAAGAACAGTGCTACTTTTGCATTTTGAATAACTCGGGCTGTACGGGAGACTTCTGCCATCGCTCTATAACTGGATCTTTACTCGAGGTTTTGAACCTGTTCACGCATCTTTTCAATATTGACTTTCAAAGTCAAAGACGTTTGAGTCATCTCAATGGCTGCCGCTTTACTGCCTAATGTATTGGCTTCTCGATTGAGTTCCTGCATCATGAAATCCAACCTTTTACCCACTTCGCCACCATTGCTAAGCAACCTTCTGACTTCTTTAACATGCGTTAACAAACGCTTCATCTCTTCATCAACGTCAAGCTTGATGGCGTAGAGAATCACTTCTTGACGAATCCTGTCACTGACTTCTTCACGAGTCAACGTTGAACGATCGACTAATGTCTTGGATAACGCTTCTTCTAAACGTTCCTCGAGTTTCTTTTGGATGGAGGCAATAATCTCAGGAATTTTAGGAGCCAATTCATTGACCGTCTCTTCGATTCGATCACAATAGCCATTTAAGACAATGGCCAACGCTTCGCCTTCGCGTTTTCTCGCTTCCAAGAAAGCATTCAACGTCTTATTTAGTCCTTCTAAAACCTGAGTCTTTAACATATCAAAGTCGACACTCTTTGGCTCTAGAATTCCCGGGAAACTCAAAATTTGAGAAACGGTCAATGGTCGGACATCCGGTTGCATCGTCTCAACTTCCCTTTGAAGAGAGAGGAGATTAGACACAGCTACTTGATTTAATGTCTGCTCACAAACTGCTTCCCCTATCCATTGCATCCGGCATTCAATCTTGCCACGAGCAACACTTTTAGCTAACACTACTCGAACGTCACCTTCTAAAAAGCGCAATTCTTCAGGTAAACGCATGGCAATTTCCTGATAGCGAGAATTAACGCTTTTCACATCAATCGCGAGTAATCCTAAAAGCGTTTCAATCTGAAGATGGGCAAAGCCCGTCATACTGCAAACAGACACTTGAACCTCTTGATTCAATTCAAAAATAAGATAGATCGAATTGTAAGGGAAAGGAAAAATATTGGCTCTTTTTCTGATCAAGGCCTTTAAATTTTTAGAACGATCATTAAAATCGTGCGCTCAATTACGCAGCTCCCACGTAGTTTTTACACTTTTGCTTGTATAAGAAAAATGCAAAATATCTACGCTTATAACTTAATAACAATATTGAACTGCGCAAAAATCAAAGCGCTAAGACCGCACCTCAAAGAAACCTCTTTTTTCTATGATGTTCCTTTTGAAGAACTTGATCCCCTCAAGTTGGAAGACGTCATCAAAGTGGCGGGCCTTTATCCCCTGCCGTTTTTCTCTCTGAGAACAACCGATAAGAAATGTTATCTCGAAGAATCAATGAATATTAAGCACCTGTGGCGAAGTATTCATATGTCTAACCACATTCATCAAACCCATCACACTTTAACCGTCGCCTCATCCCTTCAAGGCGCTCACCTGTACACCGATTTTTGTTTGACTAACAAACACTGGGAACTTTTGAAAAGTAAATGCAGAAGTGCCATTTCGGTTGTCTATAATACTTTCAAAAACTCAATAAAAACAATCGATTACCCCCCCCCGAGGTTGAAACACCCAATCAAATATCGGTTCCTTTGGAAAAACTCTTACGACTAAGACTTTCGGATAAAGTCATTGCCGGTCTTTCCAATATTCCGCATTACCAAATTCGAGAGCTTAGAGATGCCCTCATAAAAGAAGGCGATTTTATTCAAAATATCTTTGTCCAAAAGCGGGCTTTGGATAGAAATAGCATGAACCGTTTTGTGCTTTTCCTAGCGGATTGCTTTTTCGATCTTCAAATTCAGTTAGGTCTGGAACCCGTCCATGCTTTCATTAAAACCGTGGAAACACTTGAATGCGCTCCGACTTATTTGGCCAATAAATCCGATGACTTTCATTTAAGCGTCAATCTCTACTATTGGTTATGCCTTCAAAATAAACTCCCGGACTACGAGTGCAGAGTGACTCGACCGGTTGAGGATTCGCATTTCCCAGATTCTTTTTTAGCTTTCTATGAATTCAATAGTCAGACAGTCCTACCACCCATCCGGGAAATGGGAGAGTTCCCCATTCCTCATTGTTTAGACCTTGAACACCAACGTGTTTTAAACGCTATCAACAATACTATTCCCAACCGCGCATCCTTAAGAAAAGTTTTAATTAACTATTTTGGAGGACAGTACAAATGATTTCACTGCTGTCCTTCATTGAACATAAAAAACAAAAGGCCATTGGATCCCATCTTCCCTTTTTTCTGCAACCGATAGAAGTGGAAGATTTTCTGGCTGAACATGACAAGTTGATCAAGAGACTCAAAGTCGCCTACTCGGACAGCCAAAGTTGGGACTCAAAGATTCTCCCCTCTATCAGAGAACTCGCTTTAATGTGTGGTCACTTACCTTATAGCGCAAACGGTGTTTTTAGTGAGGCTGATGGTCTATTTAAGGCCGGTATCCTTGCTGCAACGTACGCCATCGAAATCATGGAAAGTACCGTCCAACTTGAGAAAAACATCATGGCGCAACACCTTTTACAAGGTAGACTCAAAGCCGTTGCCGCATTAGCAGGGTTGTGTGCTTTTCTGGATGTGTTTGATCACAAGATTACCATCGTAGAAAAACTATCCAATCCAGACTCTCCGTTCTTTCACTTAAATGAAGCCAACCACACAAGTCATTTAGCCTATGAACCGTTGGCTATGCCCTACACCACCTGGGTTAAACAAAAGTTAGCTGATAATCCTTTAATTGATTTAGAGCTTCATTGGAATAGCTCGCCACCATGTCATACCAACCATAAAAACCTAAGACTTTTTTATGCCAGGCATATTCTTTTGCCGGAGACGCTTTCGTGGCTGGCCGATGCGGGGCAATTTCCTTGGATGGAATTAATGAAGTGCCTAACAATCGAGTCTGACGTAGAAAATGTCCCATCCTCCGTTATTAAAGCTCGAAACCTTGGAGTTTATCGTGCCTGTCTTTTGGAACGAGAAAGAATAGGCAGCAAACTGGGAGAAATTCTCGCTCCGGATGGTTGGCAAGAAACATTAATAAGAATCCTTCGCGCGAGAATTCTCAACGACTGGGAAATCAACGCAAAAGACAGCCCGCTCCGAAAAGGCGCCGACGGCCTCTTTTTATTTTGGCCAGATGTCTGCCCTATTCTGATTGACGACATGAAAAACTTTGGTCTAACCGATTTACCAACTGATCCTGATATTTGGGCCGGGTGTTTGCTCAATAGCGGAATCACTGTAACCTCTAAAAATAATGATGCAACCTGTTGGATTGCCGTCACTCCCAATGCGAAACCTCGTGAAGCCATCAAATTATCTGACGAATACTTTTTCACAAGCGGCAAGATTTTTCAGGCAAAAACCATTAAGAGAGATTTTGAAACCAGGTTATCACTGGATCAGTCAAGCGCTCTTTCACAGCTCACCCGTGAAATCCTTGAGTCGAGCAATCAGGCGTTTACTCAAAAGCTACCTACAGAAAGTGCCCAAACACCTTGTAAATCATTTATCTGGCAACTGAAAAGTATTGATGACACCGAGGGTTCGAATTCCCCCTTCTCCGCCATTTTTGATTTTATAAATTCTCATCAAGAAGAGCTCCCCTTTTTACTAATTGACGAAGGAATCTTCTTAACAGAGAAGCTTAATTTCTTAAACGATGATCTGACTTTTGAGCGCTTGGTCACCTCACTACTAACCGCCAACTTAATCTATCAAAACGATCGCGGTGAACCGCTCTGGGTTTCACATACGAATCAATTTGGAGAACTGGTGCGTGGCGTCATTCTGAAACCCAACAGTTTTGAAGTTCAATTAAACGGCAAGCTCTTATCGTTTAAAGAAATCTTTCAAAAGGTTCACGCTCGAGAATCCAATCCGAATTTCTCATTCTTAAAACACGAAACAGAGCCTTTTGACCAATTGGCTTTCAATTTTGATGAGGATGCAAAATGAGTCATTCTCAAAAGACTTCTCAAACCTTTGATCGCTACGACTGCTGGCGTCCTGCTTATGAAGGCTATGCCCTTGTCGCCTGGACTATTGGTTTTGGCTATGTGACTTGGCTTTATCTCACTCATCGGCTGCCTTTGTCGTGGTGTTCAATTCTTTGGACACTAACCGCTGCCTTTTTGATTAAACGCTCCTACGAGACCTTGAAAGTTTTAACTGCCAGAGCATCTCTATCAGGATCAAAAGTCACCTTTATGACCTTTGAAGAACTTGCCAAAATCATGAAAGGGCGCCCCAATGATTTATGGCTAGGGATCGGTTTTCGTTGGTGGCCGGAACACTCTCAAAAACTTTATGAATTAATGAAACTGGATTGGACAAAGCTACTATTACCCAAGTGGCTATCGAACCTTCTTCTACCCAATCAAGCCCTACCTGATGAAGCTGCAGGTTTACCCATTATTCATGGTGTCAGTGACATTGATGAGTCCATATTTCGACCACTAAAAAACTTTGAAGGGGGACTCTGTCTTTGCGGAACCACGCAGGCTGGCAAAGGTGTTTATCTGAGTCACCTGGTCGCTCAAGCGATTGCCCGAGGCGATGTTGTCATTGTGATTGATCCCAAACATTCTTCACGCTTAAAAGACAACATCTTGCATGCCTGCAGGGCTTGCGGACGCGATGATCCCCTCACTTTTCACCCTGCGTTTCCAGACACTGGGGTGAGACTAGACCCCATGCATAGTTTCACAAACGCCACCGAAATTGCCTCACGTATCCGCCAAGCGTTTCCTCCCAACATGGATGAAAGCTTCGCCAATTTCGCCTGGATGGCTGTAAACGCCATCGCTCAAGGGTTAATCGCATTGGAAATTCGTCCAACGCTACCTTTAATTGCCAAATACGTGAAGCTCGGCATTTACGACTTGCTTGAGCCCTTATTAGAAAGACATGCAAGAAACTACGCCCATCATGATTGGCAAAGAAATTACTCCGAATTGCGAGAAAAAGCCGGGCGCCATCCGATGCCTTCAGTCTCCGATAGGCTCATGGTGCTTGTCGCGCTTTATGAAACAGAACTTCATCACCTTGCGCCTGACCCCGCTATTGACGGACTCATTGAAGTATTTCGCCATAATCGGGAACACTACTCAAAAATCACGGCCTCTCTTTTACCGATTCTTTCAATGCTGACAACGGGAAAGTTAGCCGATAGTCTCTCGCCTTCCATCACCGATCCTCATGACACGCGACCCGTGATGAATTTAGAGAAAGTAATCAATGGGGGGCATGTTTTATACATTGGCTTAGATTCCATGCCTAATCCAACCGTTGCGTCGACACTCGCCGGAATTTGGTTGGCAGACCTCGCTAACATTGCCGGACGACGTTACAACTTGGGGCTCTCGGCTCTTAATTCGAAGCGTATCAGTCTTTTTATTGATGAAGTCTCAAACGTCATCAATGTTCCCCTCATTGAAATTCTCAATAAAGGCGCAGAATCAGGCATTCAAACCACCTGCGCAATGCAAACCATTGCCGATCTTGCTCATCGCATGGGAAGTGTGGAAGCCGCGCACGTCGTATTAGGAAACCTCAATAACCTCATCGCATTGCGCACAAAAGACCAGATGACTCAAAATTTTGTTGTTGAAACGCTTGGCAATACGTATATCGCCAACCAAAGTCTCACCATTAATAACCGAGCCTCCGATAACTTGTCTCCTGACTATCACTCCGGACTTTCCCGCCAAATGAATACGGAATTAGAACCTATTTTTCCACCTGAATTTTTAGGAAAACTTCCGAATTGTGAAGCCATTGTCCAAGTCTCTGCGGGATACATCTACAAAACCCGTTGCCCGATTCTTGTCAATCAGAAAGGTTAATAGATCATGTCTCGTTTTCTTTGGTTAAGTCTGATTTTTTGTGTCGCGATTTCTCTTATTTGGTGGCCGGGGGCCAAAAATGAAGCTTCAATTTTTGAATTGATTGAGCGAGAGCGCTCCTGGCAAATGGAACATTTAGGATTTGATTTAGTCGATAGTATTGATAGCGGTCTTCAATCGATTCAGAGCATTTTATTGACTTCGCCTATTCCGGCCGGAGGTGATTCAACATTGGCTTATTCCGTTGGAGAGACCGATCACGAACTTCAAGCCGCTACGCACCGAATTGCACAACAGCCTTATTTTCAGGCTATGTTCGCGCTCATTGTATTGGCTCTCGGGAGAGTTCTTGTCACTGGGCTATTAAGTCTTTCCTTTTTACCTTTGGTGTTGGTCGCAGTACTAGATGCCCTATGCGTAAGAGAAATACAGCACGTCAAATTCCGACCATCGAGTTCATTGCAATTTCGTGTTGCGCTTGCTCTATTTTTCGTCCTGATTGAACTTATGTTCATTATGAGCTTGGCTCCGATTTGGATTGATCCGTTCTGGATACTGGCTGGATTTATTCTTCTGTCAATCAGTCTGCATCAAATGGTTTCCCATTATTATCGATAATAGTCATCTCCCTCCTGTCATTCATTTAACAGGAGGGAAATAGAGTCTGACTATTTAAAAGTCATACGTTGCCGTACCCCAAATCATGTGGCTTGTGGTGTTGGCGCCATAGGCCCCTTGACCTTCCAAAAAGAATCGCCAATGATTCTTACCCACCGTAAAACCAATGCCAACCAGACCTAAAGCTCTGTCATCTTTATATGGGGATGAATAAAGGGGGTGTTTATAAAGTCGGCAGTTGCCGATGCGATCAACACCCTTTAACTTATTAATGCAATCCACAAAAAGTGGCCCAGGGAATCGAACCCAGGGCCAGCTAGTAAGATGAAGTTATCAGGAGTCATCTTACTGTGTCCAACTCTACTACTAAACAAAAATCACCGTTTGATTGCTACACCATTGCAGCGTAGCAAAGCGAAAAAATTAATGATTTTGTCGATGAATTAGTGCAATAGTTGTCCAACTATCAATGACAATAGGCAAAAAACAATGGGGTTAATAAGTCAGTCGAAGCCGACTTTATCAACACCCCCTTTGTTATGACCAATTTGTTTTAGGTTTTAATTTTTTTGCCACACAGTCACTGAGATACGAGTTAATCAGCGTTTGATAAGGAATATTCAACTCAAGTGACAATTTTTTGAAGTAGTCTATGTTCGCCCTGTCTAAACGAATTGTGATTAATCCCTTGGTTTTATCCGTGTACGGATTCTTAATAGCTTTTGAAAAATCATATTCTTCACGCATAATTTTTCTCCTTGTAGGAACTCGTTTCTTTCTTCGTCGCCTTTCTCGCAGAAATAATTCGGACTTGCTCACCTTCTTCACGGTAGCAATGACAAACAACTAATAGCCGTAGTTCTCTGCTAACTCCCATTAAGATAAACCTGTCCTCATTGTCTGAATGGTCGGGATCAAAAATAAACAAAGCATTCTCGTCTTCAAAAACAGTTTGAGCTTCTTGAAAACTCACACCATGTTTTAAAACGTTTATTTTGTTCTTTTCCTCATCCCAAACAAAAGAAAGCATTTAAATTCCTCTTTAATTTGTGTATTTATATTGTACATATAAAATATGTATAAGTCAGGTATTTTTAATGTGTTGAAATTATGACCAAAAGTTGAAAGTTTTCACTCATTTGAACATATCAGAATATTGAACAAGCACAACATCGTTCCTTCTCTTTGCCTCTTCAATGCATTGCTCAGTGAACCCATTCTTTGAGAACAAATAAAAAATCGTTTCTGTAAAGGAAAAGAAATTTTTCTTTGCTATCAAATGATTTAAAACACCTCGATCGATTCTCTCATTTCGCCATTTGCATTCAGCCAACAGACCTTTATGTTTACTTTCGGCCCCCACGATATCGACTTCCACTGACTCCTTGGTTTTGGAGTCTGTTCCCCACCAACGTTGTAAATCAGAAAAGGCCACCTCTGAGCTACCTTTTAACAAAGCTTTCCACAAATACTGTTTACAAATTTCTTCGAAAACAGGACCCATGTATTCGTCCAAATGTTGAGCAATTCTGTCATACGCAATATTTGTGACTCTTCTTTCTATCAATGATCGGTTAGGAGCAATGAATCGAAACCAAAACCGAAACATGGGGTCATGAATGCTATAAAGCGTTTTGCGACCACTTTCCTTTTGACCAAAGGGGACTTCCTTCTTAATCAGTCCAAGGCCAATGAGATTGTTTAAATATGAAGAGCAAATTGCGGAACTTTCACCCACCTTGGATGAAATTTCTGACATTCTTGAAGCGCCGGAAGCGATGGCCATTAAAATGGCGTTATAAGTAGAAACATCTCTAACTTCCTGTTTTAAAAGATTTTCTGGCTCATCAAAAAATGATGAGGCCGGATTTAAAAAAGTTCTTTTTATATTTTCCTCAACGCTTAGTTTGTTGTTAATTTGCTGCAAATATTGAGGCGTTCCTCCAACCATCCCGTAGAGCATGACTTGATCCACTTTGTTAAAAGAAGACAAAAATTTTGAGGCATCCTCAAAATCAAACGGATCTATCCTCATTTGCGCAGTCCGGCGACCAAATAAAGGCGCTTTATAAGCCAACACTTCATCCTGCATATAGGCCATCGATGATCCACAGAGAATCAACATTAATTTTGTGGAGGATTTATATTGATCGATTAACATTTGAAGCGTTGAGGCCAAGCTCTTATCGCTTTTGGCGACATAGGGATATTCGTCAATCGCCAATATCAGCCTTTCTTTTTCAGCCCTTTTAAACACATACTCTAAAGCGGCTTGGAAGTTCAGAAACGACAGTGGGAATGAGTCAGACCCCGTTTGGAAAATGCTCTGCGTTAAATTTTCCAAATTTTGCTTGGCATTACTTTCTATCCCCATGAAATAAATAGCATTTTTTTGCTCTAAAAATCGACTGATTAACGCTGTTTTACCTACGCGTCGACGACCATATAGCACCACAAACTCAAACTGATCGGAGTCATACAAACTATTGAGCTCTTTAAGTTCTTTTTCTCGTCCAATAAACATCTGTTCCTCCCCTGTTTAACGAATTTATGTCTATTATAAATTAGTAAATCGTAAATTAGTAATTTATTCTTCACTAATTAACCTATCATCTTCTCATCTACCTAAAATCGATTGATGCTTTCCAAGGTTCTTGGGCCATTTCCCTGACTTCACAGCTCATAAAGGATTATTTTTTTGACACTTATCAAAAAAGCGAGAAATTGGCCGAACTTGTCGTCTGAAAAGCCCCGTTGACAAAGATTTTGGAAAACGAATGAGTCCGTGCTTCTTTATTCAGAAATTTGCCCGACATTTAGGCACTTACGGACTGAAAACCAGACTTGCCAGACCCCTTCGTCTTCATGCACGATAACGCCCCTGCGCCGTCATACGCTTTTGTGTATGCAGCACTTATCTCAAAAATAATGAAAGGATTTACGAATGCGAAAACATCTCCCTTTACTCCTTGTTCTGGGTCTTGCTTCTTCAGCTGCGCTCGCTGCTCAAACGGGCAGTGAATTTTCTCAACTCTACGACATGGTCTACAAGTGGGCAACCGGTTATTTGGGTCGCGCCATTGCTTTGATCTTCTTGCTTGTGGGTTTGGGCGTTGGCATCATCCGCGGCTCCATCATGGGCGCTGTGGGGTGCGTAGCCGCTGCCATGTGTCTTTTGGTGGCTCCGAGCGTTGTTGAAGGCATTTTGACAGCTCTCATCTAAGGAGAAATTTTCATGAGTTCGCGCCGAAACGACATGGGATTGGTACCAGTTCCACGGGAATTGGATGCCAACGCCAAAATCTTTATTTGGGATTTTGATGTGGCGGCACTTTTTGTCTTTGGTTTTGCAATCGGCATTATGGTGGGGAGTTTGATAGTGGGAGCTATTCTGGGGGTTCTCTTCTCTAAAGCCTGGAGCAAAATCCGTCAGGGACGAGCCAAAGGGTTCGGGATTCATACGCTTTATTGGTATTTGCCCGGTAAACCTTTTCGCCGCTCACCAGAATCGTTTCGGCGCAACTTCATGGGATAAGAAAGGTTTTAAAAACCATGAACGCCTACGAACTCATTTCTTCTGATTTGGCTGCAAGATTGGGGCTCAAGCGTCTCACGCTTGCCGTTTTAGCAACATCTTTACTTTGCAATACTTTTTTAGCCGCTGGACTTTTATTGAAAAAAGACGTTGTCTCAACCGTATTGGTTCCGGTCGGAATCAACGAAGTGACGCATCCGATCACTGTGGCTCAAACGCATATCGATGAAGAGTATTTGGCACTTGTCACGCGAGACATTTTGTCATTGGCGCTTAACGTCACACCGATCAATGTCGACCACAACCGCCTTTTGCTCTTAAAGCATACCGCGCCTTCTGCCTTCGGTGAAATCGATGAGATGCTTAAACGACAAGCCGATGAAATGAAGCGCCTACATGCGAGCAGTTTTTTCGCGATTGAATCCATGGATATCAATTCCAATCAATTAACGGTTAAAGCCAATGGGATTCGTCAACACTTTATCGGTAAAACAGAAACACTCAGGCAAAAAGCCACGATTACCGTGAAGTTTTCATTGGTCGCAGGCCGCCTGCACCTTCTTTCTCTTTCTGATTCAGAGTCAAACGATAAACCAATCTCAAACTCTGACTCTTCTCTTTAACGTATTCCGATTAACCATGAATATACTTCAGACTTTATGTCTTGCGGGCTCTTTTTGTGCCTTGATTCCGCTCACCGGTGTTGCCGGGATGGCACCGGACTATGCAGAAGATTTCGACTCTTCCGTTCAGGAAGCCTTTGAATCAGTAGCTCGCCCTCAGGCAAAAGCCCAAAGCACACCCGCTTATTCCGTTAGTCTTAGTGGACCCAACCGTATTGCGGTTGAAGGCAAAAAGATCATTAACGCCATCTACGACAATACGCAACTTGAGGTTCAGACAGACGCCCTGACGGGACAAATATTTGTTTTCCCTAAAAGTGAAGTCGCAAGCGCCCTTTTTCTAACGACCGATGACAAAAGCACCTACGCGCTGACACTTTTACCTCAAAATACCCGAAGCCAAGAAATCGTCTTAAAGAGCATCGAAAAACAGAAAAAGACCAACGTGCCTTATAAGCAGAAAACGTTTGCCGAGTCCATTGAAGCCTCTCCTGACTTTGAAGCAAAAGTCACACGATTAATCCGTGCATTGGCGCGAGATGAAGTTCCTGAAGGTTTTCACGCAAGCAACCGCTGCGGAGCGTTTTGCGTAAAAAGTCTTACCTCAGAGACGCTTGCCGCCCGTGTTTTAACTCACAAAAACACTTCCGGACAGTTTGTCACGCTTGAAGAAAAACTCTTTTATCAAAAAGGGGTTTTAGCGGTTGCCATTGCCAAGGCGAATTTGGCACCCAATGAGTCCACCCGTGTTTATATCGTCTCCAATCTTGAGGCAGGAGTTGTCTCATGAGAAATCTTCACATCCGCCTTCGTCAGTGGGTTCTTTTAGCCTCGATCGTGACGGCTCTGGTGACTTTTGCCATTGTGGTCGCGTTCTTTTCTCAGGATAAAGGCCAAAAGAAAAGTCCAGCCCCTTCCACCACGATTCATTTGCAAAATGATTCATTCAATGAAGAGCACTTTGTCACCACTTATGGTGCCAAGGTCACGGCGCTTGAAAAGGAAATGGCCGCACTTTCCGCACAAATGAAACGAGAGGATGAGCGTAAAAAACGAGAAAAGCAATACGCCACAAAAGAAGAGCAATTCAACGCCGCTTTTGATACCGTGGCAAGCGAACAAATGGGCACTCTCACCCCTCAAACGCCTAGTCACAGTCTTTCGGTTCCCGGCAATAATCGAGGCCGTCCAAACGATGTGTCTCGTATTGTCATTAAAAAAGTGAGCGACCCCACTTCCATTGAAAGTCCGGCCACCAATAAAAATGACGACATCGCGAAAAACCGGACAAGAGAGAAAAAGGCTGATGATATTCTCATCACAGGAAGCTTTGCTCGGGCTCGGCTATTAAATGGTGTTGAAGCTCCGAGCGGCGGTCAAGCCAACGGCAATCCCGTGCCGATGCTCCTTGAAATCAAAGATCCCGCGTTTTTGCCCAACCGTTACCGCTCGGATATCAAACGCTGCATGGTCACAGCTAACGCCACAGGGGACTTAAGTTCAGAGCGCGTTTTAGTGCGCCTTGATCGGATGAGCTGTATCACCCGATCAAAGGGCGCCATTGATGTCAAAGTCACCGGCTACGTCACAGGCGAAGACGGTAAAACCGGCTTAAAAGCTCGTGTCGTCACGCGCTCAGGCCAAGCCATCGCCAATGCTCTCTTGGTCGGTACCTTATCGGGCTTAGGTGAAGCGGTGAGCCTTGCGGCGCAAGACTCAAGCACCAATTTCGCAGGAACCGTCACTAATTCCGTCAACAACCCCTGGCGCGCGGGCCTGGGCGAAGGCATGCAAGATGCTCTGGATCGGGTGGCTGACTATTACCTGAAGCTAGCCGACAAGATTTTCCCTGTTTTGGAAGTCGATGCTGGTCGCGATGTGGACATTGTCATCACGCAAAGCGCGTCCATTGTCACCGAAAAATCCTTTTTCTAATAAAGCTTTTCTTTTATGAAACACGCATTGATTGCAACCTTATTGAGTATCGCCATGAATTTTTCCATCACTGAAGCTCTCGCACTTGGTCAAAACGAGCCTTACGCCCAACGATTTCAAGAAACCTCTTTAAACAAAAAAGATCAAAAAGTATTGGCAACGTTGCAAAGAGCTTACCCAAAAAACCGAATTCGCTTAGCTCGAGAAACAGCTGTGCCAAGATTTTATGAAGTGATTTTGGGAGAAGGTGTGAGTTATGTTTTCATCACCCCAGAAACGCTTAAGAATTTGGACCAAATTTCAGAGAAAAATCGGGATCACTATTTCCGCCATTGGCTCTTTGGGGGCGTTTTCTATGACATGGAAAGTCAAACGGATTTGACGGCTCCTTTGAAAAAGCTTGCCCAGATGATTGATGTGCAGAAACTTCCTATTGAGAACGCCATCACGCGCGAAAAAGGCAGCGCATCAAACACGCTTTACGTATTTACCGATCCCCGTTGTCCGTTCTGCAAAAAACTTGAAACAGAAATTGTCCAATTGGATAACGTGCGTATTCACACATTCTTGACGCCGCTTACCTCTCTGCATCCTGATGCCAAGGAAATCTCCGCTCGCATTTTGTGCGCTCAAAACAAAGTTGAGGCTTTTGAAGAGGTGATGCTTCGCGACAAGGAACCAAAAAACGAAGCTCAATGCCAGACAACGCTTACAGAAAACGAAAAGCTTATGAGCGAACTCGGCATTAAAGGAACGCCCACCCTCTTTTTTGAAAATGGTGAGCGTGTAACGGGATTTCTCTCCGCCCAAGCGATTAAAGAGAAATTCAAAAACATTGAAAACATGAAAAAAGCCATCAAGGAGAGAATCGATGAGTAAGTACCGTTCTCTTTCACTTCTTCTGATTTTGTCTGGATTACTCACCGGATGCGGTTCGATCACGGGGCTTCAGGACGCTGAATCCAACTTTGCCTGCTCCGTGGATATGACGCCGCGCTGTGCGTCTTTATCCGCTGTCCATGATTCTCTTGATAAAGAAGAGTATCAAAAGGAATCTTCCGTTCAAGCGCAACCCGTGACGACCGATGGTCAACGGATTGATCGTCTGATTCTGGAGACACCGTTGATGACACCTAAACGCGCGCCGGAAGAGATTCTTCGCGTTTGGATTGCCCCTTACATTGATACCGATGGCGATCTTCACGCCGAACACGTGATCTTTACGACCGTTCGGCGTGCACGTTGGGCACCAGAGACACTGGACATAACACCAATTAAAGAAAATGCAGACCGAATGATTACTCCGCTTCAGGGCAATGCATCATGAAATTCACGCGTCCCTTTAAAAAGCTCTTTTCACCTGAAGCGTTAAAAAGCAACCTTCTCGTTGAAGAACCAGATCTTTTAGTAGCTAGAGGCAAAGGTTTTGTCATTGACCGTCTGGGATCGCTTTTACCCTATGGGCATGAAGTGGAAGCAGGTTTATTTACGATCATGGATGACAAGCACCTTGCGATTGAATCGATCGGCTACACGCTTGAAGTCGCCCCACAAACCGGCGCAACTGTCGAGATGGCCTCGCAATTAACCTCTCTTTTTTCAACCGATTTGCCGACGTCAACCGGCATTCAGGTGACACTTTTCGCCGAACCCGACATCGAGTGGGCCACCAACGCCTATGAGGCAAGCCGTACTCCAGCCTTTCTTGCCCCAGTCGAAAAGAAAGAAACCGTTAAAACACTCTCGCATCTTGCTCACGAGCGGGTTCGGTACTTAAAAAAGGGCCTCTCTCACCCCCTATCCAGAGGCAGTCATTTCCGAGTAAGGCACTTTCGGGCTTGGGTTTCTGTTGCGATTCCTTTAGGTGACAAAGAACTCTTTGCCGCTATCGAGAAAGCCAAGAAGGAGCGCGATCGTCATATCACACTTTTAAAGTCGCAGTACCTCTACAGCCATACGTGGAATTCACTTGACCTGTATCGGACAGTCAGAGCCATTCTGAATGCTCAAAAAAGTCCTGAGGAACTTAAAACAAAGGCAAAACCCAACGCCTTGGATTCGCTTTCTAATGGTTTAATCAATCCGGATACACGTGCCGTCATTAAGGAAGATGGGGTTGAATTGTCATCTTCTGGCAAAGAACCGGTTCTTTTAACCGGACTTTCTGTCTCAGGGTACCCAAGCGACTATGCGCTTGCGCTCACCTCTCGCTTTATCGGTCACAAAGCACAAGACATCCCCTGTCCTTTTTTAGTCACTTGTGCTGTGAGCATGCCTGACTTTGAAAAGACACGCTCCAAAGCCAACATTATGGCGGCTCGCTCGAAACAAATTGCCGACAGTGAACTCGCTCGTTATTTGCCCTACCTGAAAAAACGTGAGCGTGACTATGACATTGTGACGGAGGAATATGCGGAAAACGGCGGTCTTTGTAAGATCACGCATCAAGTGCTCCTTTTGACTCCCGAGAAATATGAGGAGGAATGTATTGAAGCCACTGTTTCTGTCTTTAAAGAGGCGCATCTTGATCTGACACGCGATACGCGCATGCATTGGCAAAGCTTGATGGTAAGCCTTCCGATGACAATGGGGCCGCTTCTCGCCAAAGACTTGGAAGTCGCTCAAAGACAAAGCACGAAAACCATCACCAACGCGGCAAACTTCTCACCCTTTTTAGCCGAGTTTCAAGGAACGGGACCACGAAATGGCGAAGAGTCCCTCACCCCTCTTTTACTTTTAACCGGTCAGCACGGACAAATCACCCCGGTCGATCCTTTTGCCAGTTCCGGCAACTACAACGCCATCATTGTGGGAACATCAGGCGCGGGCAAAAGCGCGCTCACCAATGACCTCATAACCGGAAATTTAGGGACCGGTGGTAAAACCTATGTGATTGACGTCGGTGCTTCTTACAAAAAACTTTGTCAATTGCTCAAAGGCCAATGGATTGAATACGGGCATGACACCCACCTTGTGATCAATCCCTTTGAATTGGTTCGAGACATTAAAGAAGACATGGGCTTTTTGCTGCCGATTTTGGTGGAAATGGCCTCTCCCAATGAGGGCTTGTCAGACTTTGCTCAAAGCGTTCTTCAAGCGCATGCGATTTTTTGTTTGAAAAAAGCCAAAGAAAATAATACGGTTGCCACCGTCACTGATCTGGTCAATAGTCTCTCGAGAGGACTTGTCAATCCTGAGAAAAGCTCAACGCCTGACCGCCGTGTCACCGATTTGGCTGTTCAACTTTCTCCTTTTGCCAGAGACGGTGCCTATGGACGACACTTTGACGGTCGCTCCACCGTTAACTTCAATAATGACTTTATCGTTCTTGAGTTGGAAGGCTTAAAGGGTAGAAAAACACTTCAAAGTGTTGTGCTTCTCTGTTTAATCTTTTTGATTACGCAGGATCTGACCACAGGCGATAAACACACTCGAAAGATGGTGGTTATTGATGAAGCTTGGGATCTTTTAAGTCATAAACACGCCGGCACCTTTATTCAAAACGGTTACCGGCGGGCTCGTAAACAAAACGCCTCCTTTATCACAATCACCCAGTCTTTTGCGGACTACTACCAAAATGATACGGCGCGTGCCGCCTTGGAAAATGCGGATATTCGGTTTGTGCTTCGCCAAAAAGAAGAATCCCTTCGCTTTATGGAAAGTCAAAAGAAAGTGGCCTTCAGTCCCTGGGAGATGAACGCCATAAAAAATATCCGCATGCGTGAAGGCGAGTATTCGGAATGCCTCTTTTCAACTCCCGATACGGTACCGGCACTCTTACAAATCCGATTTGATCCCTTTTCCAGGCTCTTGTATTCAAGTCGGGCGACCGATGTCGCCCGCATTGAAGCGCTTATGCAAAAAGGCTTTGGCGTCACGGAGGCTATCTCTTCGATTTTAGAAAGTGAAAGGGCTTAATAAATGGCTTCAGATTTTGTTATCGATAACCTCGCCTCTCCCGGCACGCAATGGTATGCCGTAAAGGATCCCTACGAGTCGGAATTAGCCGAGCAACCACGCCTGAAGCGTTCAACCGTAACTCGTGAAGAAAGGAACAAGGAAAGACGTCGGGTAAGGGCGGAACAAAAAGAATCGCCTTACCTTCAAGTAAGCCTTCAACACAACAAAGTCTATCAAAAGAAATTGAAAGCGATTTTGAAATGATCTCAAAAGAATTTTTAACTCGATATTCAAAAAACGTTTCTCTGCTTGTATCTGTGACCGCCTTAGTAATGGCCGCAACTACATTGGTTTTCTTGTTTAAGAACCAAAACTCAACCGCTGTTGCAACAGCGGACATTCAAGCGGTGATGGATGCTCAAAAACTCGTTTGGGTTCAACGGATGAAAGCGGGAGAAGGAACTCAGGTTCTCAATGATTCCCGCGACTTTCAAAGAAAACTTGAGCAGGTTTTAGCCCGCCTTGCTCAGGATGGCAATGTCGTGATTCTGGATAAAAATGCGTTTGTGGCAGGCGTTGATGTCACCGATCTCACAGAAGTCATTATGAATGAGTTGAACCTTTCTGCCTCAGAGACTCTGCGTCTTCGCCAAAGCCTTGAAAACGAGCTTTTTTCAGACTTTCCCACGATGAGAAAGGATCGCCCCTAAATGAAAGAGAACGCTTTGCGCCTGGCACTCAGCCTTTTTGAGTTGGCTAAACGGTATTGCTTCATCCTTTTGGGATTGGGACTGGCTTTGATGTTATTCACAAGCCGCTACCAGTTGGCGATCAACGTGACCGAGAGCCTCCCCGGAACCGTCTTTCTTATTGATAAGAAGGATAAGGCAGTGTCTCGCGGTCGTTATGTGGCTTTCCGATGGAAAGGCGCCGCGCCCGTTCCGGATGGTGTCACCGTCATTAAACGCGTAGCCGGTATTGAAGAAGATCAGGTAACGGTCATCAACCGTATGGTTTTCATCAACGGTCAGAAGGTGGGTGTAGCTAAGACACACTCCCGAAGCGGCGAGCCTTTAACGGTCACATCGGACACGATCATACCCTATGGCTATTTTTACGCCTCAGCTGACCACCCCGATAGCTTCGATAGCCGCTACGCCAAACCCGGCCTTATCTCAACAAGTGCCGTTCGGGGCCGTGCCATTCTTCTTTGGTAAGAAAGACTGACCGATGAAAATCCTCTCTTTCTTACTCGCCTTGTATTTGAGTCTCTGTGCTTTCCCCATCTTCAGTGCAGAGGCTTTGGGCCCCGTGTACCCGGTCATTGAACCGGATCTTCTGGCTTTGATTAAGCAGCACGCCGCTGAGGAATCAGCCAATAGTGCATCTCGCCTGAATCAACGGAAAGACCAGCTAAAACAGTGGGCCAAAGAACCCTTCGGTCAGATCATCCCTGAAGCCACAGAAATCAAACGCCACCGTTTTGAGAGTTCTCTAGAGGCGAAGGCTTTTCTGGGCGAGAACTACCGGCGTGAGTGGCTTTTCATTGATGCGAGTCGTGCGCAACACCTGGACTTAGCTCGTGTGTTCTACAGAGAAAAAAATGGTATCCGTCGTGTCATTTTAGTGGCTGGCTCTGTTGAGAAAACTCAAAACTCACTGAAACAACGAGTCTGGTTTGATCAGGCCGGTTCTTTGACTAAACGACTGCGCATTGAAGCACTCCCCGCTTTTGTGGTTATGGATGCCACTGGTGTAACGGTTACAGAGGCTCCGGTCAATGACTTCCTGAAAGGAAAGGACTTTCAATGAAACAACTGATGGTTCTTTTCCTATCCCTACTATTCTTTAAAGGGACAGCATGGGCTGCCTGTTATGGCAAGATCACCAATCCGGTCACCGACGTCTGCTGGGAATGCGTCTTTCCCATCACAGTCGGTCAAAATACAAGCTTAATCAGTAGCTCCGGCTTTACCGATGTCACAACCGATGCGGATTCAATGTGCAGTTGTGTGACAAACGGCTCCGTAACCCTGGGCATGAATCTGGGCTTTTGGGAGCCGATCCGCACCATTGAAATTGTGCGCGAGCCCTTCTGTTTTCCCTCTTTAGGTGGTCTGACGATGGGCGGACGGTTTACCGCTCCGGCTCATGGTCGCACACCCAACCCTAAAGCTCGCGGACACCGAACCAGTTTTTACCAGGTTCATTGGTATCACACGCCCTGGCTATACCTGCTTGAGGTGCTTTTTGATACGAAGTGTCTGGAAGCCTCTCCCTGGGACGTGGCCTACATGACTGAACTCGATCCCCTGTGGGATGACTCGATGAGTTCTTTCTTGTTAAACCCGGATGTCACCCTCTTTTCCAATCCGATCGCGGTGGGCGCCTGCAGTTTGGACTGCGTCTCAGCCACGATTGATCTGCCGATTAATTCGCTTTATTGGTGCGCAGGCTGCGCGGGAAGTCTCTTCCCACTCACCGGTTGGGTGAATGCCCACATTACCGATGAGCAAGCTTTCAGCCTCTTGACCCAACGCTTCACTTTGAAGCTTCACCGGGAAGGGCTCTTGTGGCGTCAGTGGGGTAAAGACGGTCAATGCGGACCGCAACTTGAACTTCTCATGAGTAAAGACGTTTACCGCACACAGATGGTGTGGCCTTCCCGTCAAACGCAGGGCACCTGCTGCCGCCCCTTTGGGGCTGCCACCGCCATGGATGCCTTAGGGGGAACAACGCCACCCGTGCGAGGGGAAGATGCCTCATTTTTGATTTGGCGCCGTCGCGACTGCTGCCAAGGCATGAGTTTGGGAGGCTCTTAATGAAAAAAGTCATGCTCTGTCTCTGTGCGGCACTAGGTTTTAACGCCTATGCGCTTACTCCCGCTGAAATTCAGTCACTTGTACAACAGACTCAGGAAACCGTTCAGTCTTTGCCTCGATCGCAAGAGGAAGACATCGCCATTGCGATTGCTGTCTCACTTTCCATGCCCAGAGCGTCTTTATTGAAGCTGGGACAAGATGCCCGAGATGCCGGTTTAGCCCTTACCTTTAGAGGCGTCGGCACGGAAATAAAAAACAAACCCGATGAAAAACCACAAACTGTAGCCCAACGCTACGGCAAGGGACTCTTTGCCCGTCACATGGAGGACTTTAAATTCCTCACGGATGTCGGTGCCAACGTTCAGATTGATCCGGTTTTATTTGCTCGCCACAACATCACCGATGTACCCCGTGTCATGGTTGTTCCTGTTTGCCGTTCGGCTTGCGAACGCACTCAAGCGATCCTGGTGGCCAGAGGCGATGTGAGTCTTCACTATGCGTTGGACGCTCTTTTTAAAGACGTCACTAACCGATTTAAAACAGAGCCTGAAAACAAACAACTTCTGAAAGCTAAGAGCCTTCTTGAGGAGAAGCTTCTGCAGTTAGGAGATCGAGAATGATGAAATTCTTGTTCTCAAAAGCAGTTCTAGCTTCTTGTCTTGTGGCCATTTCTCCTCTTGGCCTAGCCAAAGAGGTGACAGTCAACGAAGCCGCCTCGGCTGCCCAGTCCGTTCCCCGGCCCAATTACGGTTCTATTGTCACCAACGACAAACGAAACGATGTCATCAGTAAAGACTTCGTTGGAGATACGTCTGATCTCTCCAACCTTCGTGATAAACATGGCATGGGCGATCTTTTCACCCCCGGCTCTAACAAGGCCAATGGCTGTTTAAGTAAAAACGATCCCGAGTGTTTAGCCGTGCAGCTTGTCTATCAGGGCGGAGCTAATAAACCGGAGCTCGATGAGTCCGAGAAAAACGAAATCTTGAAGGATTATGAAAATACCATTGGCAATGCCGATTCCATCATTGGCGATGCGGACTCGATCGTGAGTTCCGAGACGCATTGCGAAACGGTTGAAACCGTCATCCCCGGCGTTTCCCAGATTGAAGTTTGCGATGAAGCCACGGGCGGTGTTTCCACCGGCACGTGTTCAGAGGGCTGGACCATGGAAATGGGCACGCGTGAACTCTACCGCTGCCACACGGGATTTACCTCTTCTGAACAAACTTGCTCGATTGAGCGGCAAGTGCAGTCACACGTTGAAAACCGCTACTCGTGCGTTAAAGACGACGGTGAAACCGCGCAGTCCTCCTGCACCGTACCGGTCACCGTCGATGTGAAGAAAACCTATCCCTACACCTGTCGGATTGAAACCAAACCGGCCACGACTGAAACCTGCATTAAGACACTCAACGTCAGTGTCATTCGTGCGTGTTCCGATGACCAAGACGCCACGGTCAGTCTTAAAGACTTCAAGGAAGTGGGCTATAGCGCAAGCGGATCCTACCTCACGGCCAATGTGGGCTATGCGTGCTCAGAGGATATGAAAGTGACGGTGAAGTTCGGTCCCCGAACGATGGGCACCTTTACCGAAGCCCCCTCTTCTTTTACGAAGACTTATCGAATTGAATTTATTTGCTCTATCAAAATCATTCAAAAGGACGGGCACGACTACTACGAAGTCACCATCACCAATACGGATAAAGGCAAGGGAACAAAAACTGTTTCAGTGACCTTACCCATTTTCAAGCCTTATCCTCAGATCACCGATCACTGGGAGAGCGTATGCCGATAGTGCTTTTCCTTTTGCTCGGTATTGTCTCTTCCACCTCTTGGGCCGCTTGTGAAGTAACCAAGGAAACCTGTCTGCAAGGCCCAGAGACCCGAATCATCGGCGGGGAAAAAATCTATCGGGAATGTTGGCAGTGGGAAACCGTTTCTGAATGCGAGTCGGGTGGCTCCATTAATTATTGTGAGCCGTTGGAAAATAATGCTTCGTGCCAACAAACGGAAACCAACTGTCTGTCCTCGTCCAAACCCGGTGTTTGTGAAGTTCGGGAGAATACGTACAGCTGCGAGATGCCTCTAGAGGAGGTGCCGGAAGGTATTACCGAGCAACCTATTAAAACAGAGGTCACCGACCGCTTTGAGACGGATAAGTATTGTGAGGCCGCTGTTGACTCAGCGTGTTCTCAAACCCAGATGATTTGTACGGCACCGGATGAAACCCGTGTGGTCGATGGCGTTGAAGTGACGCTGCCCTGTTGGGAGCGGGAATTTAACTTCTCCTGCGTGATCCGGCCGGAAAATCCTTCGTGCTCCTACCTGCAGGAAGCCGGTTGTAAACCGAGTACTGATAACAAGAAGGCGGAAACGCTTTCCTATGATTGTCGGGAAGAGACCCTCTTCAAACCCCACGAGGATATTCAGCTCATTGAAAAGCTCAATATCCTTGATGGTGTCACGATTACCTCTAACACTTGCAGTGACACTTGTGAGCAAAAGGAAAGTGCCTGCGAAGTCACCCATCCCATTTTTACCGAGGTTTGTCTCAAAGAAAATAAGGTCCAGCTTTGCGAGACGGGTGAAAAGAAAACCTGTGAAGCTTTAACTGATAAGGGATGCTCACTCAAAGAAGAAGCTGAGAATAGTGCTTTGTACTCATGCTCAACTTCGATTGCTCCTCTTCCTTCCCATATTGAGTGGACCGGAAGCGAAGAAGTCATCACCGGGATGATAGAAGACTCCGATTGCCCTTTCAATGCTGATGTCTTGAGCAAAATGCTTGAGCCACGAGCCACATGCACCGCTTCCGATAAGGTCTGCATCGAGGGACCGGAAACTCGCATCATCAATGGTGAACCCGTTTACAAGGACTGCTGGCGATACGAAGTTCAGTACAGTTGCTCAGATGATGGCTCATCCGTGAACACCTGTGAAGAGTTAAACGGCAACCCCAAGTGCGAGCTCATTGAAAAGAAATGCTTGGCAGGCAATGAAAGCCAATGTTCCTTTTGGACTTCCACCTATAAGTGTGAAGAAACGCCTGATCAGGTTATTGAGGAAGAGGTTTGTTCAGAGTCGATTTGCCAAAACGGTCTTTGCACACCCACCGATGACCCGCCCAATACAAACCTGGCTGATGTGATTACGAAACTCGAAGTGGTCCGTCAGGCCGCAGTCTATGGCGACTACAACAACCTTCATTTCTTTACCGGAGAGCTCAACACTTGCCGCAATAAATTAGGGGGTGTGTCTTGCTGCAAAGGAAAGGTGAAGGGCTCTCACTCTAACGCCGCAGGGCTACCCGTTTCTTATATCTTCGCAGGCAAGATTGCTAAAGAAACCATCCATACTTTGGGCTCGCCTTATGTCAATGACATTCTCATGAGCCATGAGTCCATCGCCAACATCATGACCAAACTTTACGGTGACGCGGCCGGCCAAGCCTACTCCCCTAACCTCTCCTACTATGGACTCTCTGTGAGTTATGTCGGTGGCTCGGTTCAGTTCTCCTTTGACCCTTGGACGTTTTTTGCCATGGTGGCGCTCGAAGTCGCCTCCGACTACCTGTCCTGCACCCCTGAAGAACAAACCCTGCAATTAAAGCGCGGAGCGGACACCTGCCGCTACGTGGGCAGCGTCTGCACCGAATACTTTATGGGGCGGTGCCTCATTAAGACCGAGTCTTACTGTTGCTACAACTCTAAGCTCGCGCTTTTGGTGCAGGAAGCCGCCCATGAGCAACTAGGACTCGGTTGGAACACGGCCGACCGGCATGTCTGCCAGGGGCTCAGCGCTTATGAAATGAGCCGGGTGGACTTGGGAAAGATCGATCCGACGCAGCTGGGCGCTTTGATTGACACCTCCAAAGTGACGCTGCCTGACGCAAAGAAAGTGGAAACACGCGCCAAAGCCAGACGTGAAGAACTCAAAAAAGATCCTTACGCCGATATGCCCGGCAAAGAGGGAACTTGTTACGGAACTGACTGTTAAACACTATGACTATAAGAAAAATCGGCTTAACAGCCTTGCTCTCATTTTCGCTTGTGCAGTATTCGTTCGCACAACCCAATGACTTCTGGACCGAAGACGTCTGGAAGAATCCCGATCGTGGGTTTCTTTTCTATGGGGAAAAGAGGGAAGAAAACGCCAAGGAACTTTCTGAATTTAAAACGGTGGAGGAGTTAAAGCTCGAAGCCAAAAGACGTTTAGAGGTTGCCGTTATGGAACCTAACAAAGAAAACATTACGGCTTATTTGGCCATCAACACGTTAATGTTGGAGAAATCCTCACAGTTTGCTCAACGCTGGAAAGAAACCCTTTGGGCCAATCCCGGCTTTGACCATACGGTGGTCCACCCCAACGCTAACTTTGCGCAAGTGGCTTTGAAAGATGAGGCAAAGTCAGGAAAGGAAAATATCCTCAAGCAACTCTCCTCTCAAGCCGGGTTGGTCATTCTTGTGCAGGCGGGCTGCTCCTTCTGCTCTCTGATGGCGCCCGTTATTCAAAGACTTCAGCAAGAAACCGGTATTGAGGCTTTAGCTATTTCCATTAAGGGTGACGTCTCCTCCGAATGGCCCGGCGCCAAACCGAATAACGGCATTGTGAAGCGCTTAATGACCCTAAGTGGCTCTGTGCCAACCGTTACCCCGGCGATTTTTTTAGTGGATCGAAAGGGCGAGAAGACTCAACTCATTGCTTCCGGCGCGCTCTCACTTGAAGACTTGAAGGATCGACTCGTTCAAGCCTCCGGTCTCACACGTTCCACAAATTCAACTATTCAAACTCTCCCTCGCTTGTAAGGATGACCAATGACTGTACGCCATTCAGTAGTCGCTCTCTTATTGTCTTTGACTATCCCAGCCGCTCACGCCGGTTTTCTGGAAGATTTCTACGATTCTTCTTCCGGTGCCGGTCAAGCCAACGTGACGGCGGCCGGCATCTACGAGTCCGCCCACCTTAATATCGCCACGGGTGGCGGTTTTGTCTACCGCGCTCCCAGAACCGACTTCACGCCGTTTCAGTTCACACCACCCAAGCTCTCCGCCGGCTGCGGCGGCATTGACCTTTTCATGGGCGCGTTCAGCATCCCCTCTAAAGAAGAGTTCCTGAATTATTTAAGAGCCATCGGCTCTTCATTACCGGGCCTGGCTTTCCAGTTAGCCCTTCAGACTTTATCCCCTGATTTGTCTGAACAAGTCACAAGCTTTCGCGATTTGATCCGGGAATACAGCTCTAAATTTCAGGATTCCTGCACCGCCGCTCAAACCCTTCTCGATATGACGGGCGCTCAGGGTTACATGGAAAAACTGCGCTATTCGGCCACCAATTATTTAAGAGACTCCGGTACCGCGTCGGACGCTTATGAAGCCGACTCCATGACCCGCACCGATGGCTCAACTGTTTTTAAAAATGTCCCCACCCGGACGGACTCCGGCGGCAACACCATCGAAGCCTCGGAAATTAACCTCACCTGGGCTTTACTGGGCGGCGGGACTTTGACGTCCAAGTATCCCAAAGAATTAAAAGAACTCATGATGACGCTGGTGGGCACAACCATTTACACCCAAGCCGGTGACGATTCCTCCGCTGTTGCTCGTTCCCGATTCATCATGGGTGAGGATATCGCCAATCAGCTTTTCGGTTCCTCTGAAAGCGTGAGTCTTAATAACGCCACTCGGTTGATGTGTCCGACCAAAGACACCAAGTGCCTGTACCCCGAGCGCGTGGCCATGGATGACATCAACCTCACTCACCGTCTCTGGGAAGCCGCCACCCATTACCGTCAGTCTCTTCTGGCTCGAGATCCTTCCCGAGTTTCCGAAGAAGACATTTTGTTGTTGGGCTCTGTGTCTTCCATTCCATTAATCAAATTAATCAATACGGTAACGATTAACCGCTACGTTGGTTTTTCTGAGGACATCCTCCGCGTTTACGTGGAAGCCGCCTCTTATGAAGCCATTGTCCGGGCGCTTGATCAATTAACCATCGACATTGAAAAAGTCATCTCGAGTGCAAGCGGTGCGCAAGCCAATCAAATCAACGCCGATCACGTTAAGCGGATTTCCGCCCGTATCGCTTCGGTCCGTTTAGACCTCTCTGCCCGAAGCGACCGCATCTATCAGCAAATGGCCCGCGCCCGAAGCTTTATGGAACAAGTCGAACACATTGAACGCAGCCTCTTAGGCAACGCCGCCCAAAACATCGCTTCCCGCTGGGGAACCCGTAACTAAGGAGTAACCGATGACGATGGAATTTTTTGCCTATTGGAACGGCTCCCAAATCCGAGATCTTTTTGAAGCGGTGGTGGCCATCACCGGGTCGGCTGACTTCACGGGGCTATTGAAAACCATTATTCTGTTCGGATTTCTGTGTGTCATTACCGTTTGCGCCCTAAGATACCGTGGACTGGATGCCGGCAGCTTCATCTTTGCCGTGGCGCTTTTTTACGGCGTCACGCTGGTACCCAAAACAGACCTGGCCATCAATGATGAGCGATCCGGTTCTGTTTATGTGGTTTCTAATGTTCCTTTGGGACTGGCCTTTATGGCAAGCACCACCTCCCATGTTGGCCACTGGCTCACGGATATCTTTGAGGACACCTTTGCCGGCGTTGAAGCCGAGCGCTTTTCACGCTTTGGCATGGTCTTTCCGGAAAGAGCCGTCAATGCAATCCTTGCCGCCGGCCCTGTGACCGCTCAAGGCAGAACACTGATTTCTGACTTTAACCGCAACTGCGTTATGCCCGAGCTCATTGACTATCCCCAAAAGATCGAGGCTTTGAGCACAAGTGGGAACCTCTGGCAGACAATCGCTCAAACCGGATGGGTCAATCCCGCCCGAAAAACACAAGACACCGCAGGCAACTGGTTAGGATGTGATGAAGCGATTGCTTTCATTGATAACCATATGGCAACCAAAGAGCTGCCTGCCATTCAGAAGCATTTAGCCATGAAGCTGCTGCCCGATCAGCTTGATGCGAGCACTTTAATTCTGAGAGTCTTGCCCCAGGCTGAAAGTCTCCTTTTAGGTGTCTCGCAAAGTTTGGCAAGTTCCATCAAGCACTCGGTCTTTATGAATACCCTCCAAAGTGACATTGATAACGTGGCTGCTTTAGCCGGGCACCCTTTAGCTACCGCGACGGCATTGGCCAAAGCCCAAGGCAATCTCTCCTCTGAAATCAACTATCGAACGATGGCGGAGATTGCTAAGGACGCTTTACCTAAGGTTAGAAATTCGCTCGAATTTATCATTCTGGCGTCTTTCCCACTGATTTTCATCATGGTGTTGGCGGCAGGCCACATGGCCGGAACCATCCTCAGAAGTTATCTGACGCTCCTGGTTTGGATACAGCTTTGGGCACCGATTTCCGCTGTGATGAATTACCTCATCATTCACACGGACAGCCACCCCATGAATCAGATCATCGCTGAATATGGGGCCAACACCATCTATGCCGCCAGTCTCATCCGCGAAGCCGGCGCAAGCTCTCAAGCCATTGCCGGATTCTTAACAATTCTGGCTCCGGTCATCGCTTTTGCCATTGCCAAAGGAAGCGACTTTGCGACAGCGCAGCTGGCCGCGAGCGTCATGGCGCCTGCGCAAAGCGCCGCTCAATCTCAAGGCGCAAGTCTCACCTCGGGCAACATTTCCTTGGGCAACACGAGCTGGGGCAATGTCTCAACCAACATACAGTCCGGCAATAAGAACGACAGATCGATGGGGTTTACCGACTCCTCAATGCTTCAAACCGCTTCGGCCTATGGCTCGGTTACTCGAAATGCTTCAGGCGCAGTGACCGGTATGTCCATGACACCGGTCTCAATGGGTGTCTCAAGCGCCATGTCATTGGGAGAAGCTAATTCTCAAAGTGCAACAAGCTCAATGAACAATAGTTTTGGCTACTCGGACTCTATCCAAGCCTTACGCTCATACACGACGCAAACGGCGGATAAGTCGATGGCGGGTTTTACGCGACTTTTAAATACAACGTTAAATCGTCAGTCCGGATTACAGTCTGCGGATAGTAGCTTAGATCAGGTGAGTTCTTCAGTTACTCATGAGAGCAATCAAACAATAGGTTCAAGTTTAAATAACGCTCAGAGTGCATCTATACAATCGATGCTCAGTTTGGCTAGCTCATCTAAAACGGATAATTCTTTTGCACCACAAGCAAACGGTTACACCCAATTAACTCCATTATTGCCAAACAAAACATCCAATCAACAATTGGAAGGTAAACAAGGAGGTTTTGAAAACATTCGTCAAGCTCTCATTAACGGCGGAGCCACACCTTTGTTAACTGCCAACACAGGTGGCAACCTTTCAACAAGTCAGCAATTAATCGATTCCATCGGACAACAAAACAGCGCGTCTAATTCACAAAATAGGCAAGAAGCCTATAAATCTTTACTAACAGCTACGAGACAAATTGCAGAAAGTACTTCCGACTCTGGCATTCGTAACGCTGCTCAAAACTTTGAGAAGCAACTGACTCAAGCTTATCAGCTCGGCAATCGTCAAAGTTTTGAACGAAGTGCCAGTCTCGGCGCTTCTTCTCAAATCGGTTATGTTTCTAACCAAGACATCAGAACAATGATGGATAGCTCCCCTGCAACTATGCAAAAGGCTATTGAAACTTTTGGTTCTGCCGAAGCTGCTCAAAACGCTCTTTTCCATAGTGCTACCGCAAGAAAATACTTTGCCCAACAACTTCATCAGAGTATGGGTCAAAGTGATTGGAACAATAACTCCCCTCAACCTTTATCGACTATTGGCATTGACACAATGGCAAGACCTCATCGAGAATCTTTTGAAACTGAAAAATTCAACCAATTTGACCAAACTCGCCAAGCCAATCATTTGGATTATCAAATTTCAAAGCAAAGTAGCATTGGAGACAAAGAAATCGCAGATCTACCGCAAACATCAGCGGTGACCAACTCAGTCAATAACTTCAGAGAATCGATGAATGCAGAGAAAACACAACTGCAAGACAGTCTTCTTACCGAGCGAGGAACAACACTATCGGCAAAGGCAGTGTATGAAGAAAAACAATCCGGCGTTCCGACAGTGTTTACCAACGCTTACCTTGGCGGGGCACTTTACTCAAGTCCTCACGAATACAAGGATCAACTAAACGAGAAAGCAAATTCCGAAAACTTTAGAAAGGCTATGCAAGAAATCGGCAAACAAGATAAAGCGGAACTTTCAGAAGTTGAACGCTCCGCTCAGAAATAAAGATAGCTTCATTAATAGTAAAAACGAGAATTTCTTCCGTACCGCCAAGCAGGAATCCAAGGCGCAGGTCGATGATTCTTATACCGATAATGAAGCTCTCCCTTTTCATCCATTTTGTACCATGGAGAAAAAATGATCAATGCTACAAAAAAATATACGGTGTTGAACACTTCTTCCCAAGAGATTTTCAGATTCAAAATCTGGTTGGCGTATTCGTCTTCAAGGACAGGAGGCGTGGTGAGATATTCCCAAAATTTCATTTCAAAATCCCCTAAAAAATTAACCGAATCTGTTTTCAAACAATGGGCCCGATGTCTGTCAACGGTGAGTATTTAAACATGGATAAAGCCTTCTTGTCCAATAGATTTTTCCTATAAAAATCAATGATCTAATTGATAAAGTCTATGATCTTCATCGCCTAATTTTTAAGCAAAGGATCAAAATAAAAATATGGCAAAAATATCAACTTTCGGCATGAATGCCGCATTCCAATTGGGTTTTGAGCGAATCGCCGATGTTCGCGGGATCACGAGCGTTGTGAGCCTGTTTAAAAATTCGATGATCCTCTCGGGAATTTATCTTCAAATCCGACCAGATAAGACAGCATACATCGGAAAAACGAACAACATGCCGGCCCGTTTTGAACAGCATTTAGCCCGCGGAGTCGTGATTGAAGAATTGGCCTTCATGCCGGTTCTAGCAAAGTACGTTGATGAAAAAGAGAAGCAATTGATTGCTTTAGCTGAAAAGAAAGGGATCCCATTGGATAACCTTGCCCTTCGAGAACGCCATTTAGAAAATCGCAAAAATCTAAAAAGCATCCTGAATGATTCTGAATTAAATGATTGGCTTAATCCCCAAGAAAAAAGCACTGGCTCCGGTTTGTGGCTTCAAACCTACCACGGCATGCATCCCGGTTTAAGGCATCAATTGGATTTAGCTCGGGCACACCCCGTATGGCCTCAGATTTTCCCTGCTGCTAAATATTTTGTTCAACACATAATCCCCAAACCGAAAGAGACTTATGATGATTTCTGGAGCGCCTGCGCTTATACACGCAAAATCGAGGAAACTTTTTCTTCTGTCATACGTGTTCACGCAGGCAGTCTCACTTTGTTAAATTTAGGCTCATATCGAGTAGCACCATTTGAACCATGGGGATGGATTGATTGTAAAAAAGATGATTTAATGGCGACTGGTTACACACTCAATCGACTAAAAACCGATTTTCCGTATGCCAATATCATTGATGAGGATAATTTCGTCAGGATCGGGACTTCAACTAGACTATTGTTAACGGTAATTGAAAAATTAAAAAAGCCCCTGAGACAAACAACGCTGACCGCGATGAATAACGCATTACTGCAAAAAGGCAATCTGGCCTTGGAATGTCTTTTATGTTATTAATTGATTTTATAAAATGTATTATGAATGTTTTTAAACACGAAGGCTTTGACGTCTCGTTGCCCACGGTGTATGGGTATTTGCGAGCTTTGGAAGAGAGCTATTTTTCCCACAGAGTACCTCGATTTGATATTCGAGGAAAAACAGCCTTAAGAAGTGATGAGAAATTTTATTTGTGTGATGTGGGATTTCGTTATGCGATGACGTCTTCTCCTGTCAGAAATTACGGTCACATTTTGGAAAACATCGTTTACTTAGAACTCCAACGTCGTTTTAAGAAGGTCGTCATTGGACGGATCGGCGAACGGGAAATTGACTTCGTCGCAGAATCATCCGACGGCTTCACCTATTTCCAAGTCGCAATGTCCGTCATGGATCCAACCACTTTGGAGCGGGAACTTTCTGCTTTTAACTCAATACGAGATGCTTATCCAAGATACCTTATCACCACTGACAGAATCGGCAGTGGAAGAAATTTCAATGGAATAATTCAACTGAATGCGGCTGATTGGTTACTGGGCATTTCTTAGTGTCGTGCCACAAGGACTCTTGTCATGAAGGGGCGTGTTTATATAGCAGATGGACAGCAGTGAAAAAAGGCTCAATTCGGGGCCTCGAAAACTTTTGCCGGCAAAAGAACTAAAGCAAATAACCCAACTCGGTAAGAACTTTCTCGATAGCAGAAGTATCTCGTTGACTGAGATGACCGTATTTAAGTTGGCCTTCAAAGAAACTCTTAGGTAATCGAGCAATATGTGAACACCGCGCTGTTGAAGGTTTGGATAGACCGGCTTCTTTCCAATCTAAAATCGGTACCTCACCAAAGTAATTGGGTCTTGGTGGATGGCTGGTTACTTTAATTGATAGAACAAAAACTTCAACAGATTCCTCATCTATCCCTCCGACGATCACCGGGTGGTTCTTAAAAACGCCCGGCTGGTCTTCGTACTCAAAAGGCATTCGCCAAACATCATATAACTGTGGTTCCTCAAATTTCGCTGTACTATCACTCGTCATAGCTGTCCCCTTCACGCCACGATGCAGGTAAAACAGCGTGACCGTTTCGAATAACCGGTGTCGTGATATTTGGATGATTCACATTAAATTTTCTTACCTTGGATTCAGGCAGTCGCAAGTTAAAAGGAAAGCCTCTATTTGAAACGAAGGCCGTCACAAACATTCTCAGTGAATCCGAAGGGGAAGTACCAAGCTTTTCGGCAATATCACAAAATTGTTGATCCAAGGACTCATCCAACCGAAAGGTTCTTTGTACAGTTGTCATTGTTTGACTCCTTTTTGATCTCTTTTATATGTTATTTGTAAGACATGCGACATCATTATTACATAACACATAAAAAAAGGGAACCTTTGAGGATCGCCACGGGGTTTTCGAATTCAAGTACGTTCATAGCTCTTCTGAGGTCGACGGATTAGTCAAGGAAGCAATTGATCAAACCCAATCCAGACGCTATGGAGAGAAGACGGATGGAAAAGAACTGCAAGCCAACATCACTTTGAGTTTTCTGTTTTTTTCGTTTGTACACCATGTGGCCAGACCATAAGCAAAAAACTGTAGATTTCCTCAAAAATACGTAATTCTCCTGATTGTTCTATTTCTAAATTTAAATCAAAATGTTCTCATCCTTTTCATAACTTATGAGATCGTCTCTAAAATGCTTTCGAGCAACCGTTTAGACACATTACAGAAAGTCTTGCAGGACAATTCCTGTAAGTCTTGCTGTGCGATCTCATCAGTCAAACCCATCGGCCTTTCGAGCACATCTCGTAAGGCTGTTTTTTTCAGCTTTAGCATCGGGGAACGATTTAGTCGTTTCCCGCTTCCATCGTTTGTCGTTTTCAGCTGGCGCTGCTAAATGACAGGTTCCTTCGGGAGCCACCCCAAACGGTCTGAATACCGTTACTGAAAATCCTAAAACTCACCACGTGTATTCGGACATTTTCAAAATTTTGAAAATTCGGAAGTTGCTATGTATCCGTCTATCCGTGGCAAGGCTAATGCAAATATCAATATTCGTCTCAATAAACGAACTCTCTCTGTCATCTTCGGTTGCGCTCGACTGATGCGCTCTATGCGTCAGATTGGTCCCCCTATTTATCGATTTAGGTTTGAAACCAACTCTTTTTCAGCGCTTTCATAACTTTTAGGAAAACAAAATGTCTGATAAGCAAACTCAAATTGATAAAGAAAACGTCACCATAGGCTGTTACATCTCATTGGCTTTGGCCATTGTATTTTTCTCTGGAATTGCTGCCGGCAGTAGTTATTTTTGGAGTTTCTTAGACTTCACAACCCTCATGGGTAGCGCCGGCAAAGTGGTGGGGAAGGTGACAGAGACTGCCGATGGTGTCAGCACCACCATGACAACCCTAAGAGGTCTTGGCGGATCCGGAGCCATTGATGGGTTCATGCTCGCCATCTCCCTCATCATTCCGGGCGTCATGTTGGCCATGGGCATGATTACCGTTTTTGAACACTATGGCGCTCTCAAAGCCGCCCGAAAGCTCTTGACCCCGATTCTTCAATTTTTGATCGGTGTTCCCGGCACTGCTACTTTAGCTTTAATCGCTTGCCTTCAATCAACCGATGGCGGTGCCGCGCTTACTCGTCAACTTAAAGACTCGGGCGCCTTAAGTTATACCGAAATCAATAATTTCTCAGCTTTCCAAATGGTTGCCTGTGCGCCAATCACCAACTTCGTGACATTTAGCGCGGCCGTCTTGGCTTTCAGCAACGCCGATGGTTCCGGCACTGTGCCTCTTTCCATGGGCACCGGTTTAGCCGTTTTGTTAATCGCCAAAGTAATCGGCGCCAACATCATGCGTTTGATTCAATTGAGGATCGCTCAGCGTGAAAAGATCGCCACAACTTCTTTGCAGACAAGTCCTGTTGCTTTAACCATTGAAAGGAATTAATCATGACTGAACTCAGCACTCAAAAACCTCTGATTACGGAAGTGTTCATCGATGGCGCAAGGCGCGGTTGGGACTTGGCTACAAAGTCCATGTTGCCAAACTTGGTTATGGCTTTCGTACTCATCAAAGTATTGACTGTTTCAGGCCTTCTAAACTACATCGGCATGGCGTTTGAACCGATCATGTCTATCTTCGGTTTACCGGGAGAAAGCGCCATGATCCTAGTGAGTGCCTGGATGTCAAGCGGCGGTGCTATCGGTGTGCTTTTGGCCTTTTTAAGCGACGGTGTCATGAATGGTGAACAAGCCGCGATCATTTTGCCCTCCATTTTCATCATGGGCGGACAACTCCAGTATATGGGACGATGCCTGGGCGTTATCGGCATTAAGGATCATATGCTCTATGTCATCATGCTCATCCCCATTGTTTTGGCTTTCGCGACATTAGCGGTCATGAGCGTTCTTATTTAATACAGGCTTAACACGGTCGAACGAACAAATTGAAAAGGAAATTATCATGAGTGACTCTTTAATGGTTAAACCGGAAGATCTGATTGATTGCGCCGCCGTGGCAGCGCAAATTCGCCACGCTATTCACCAATATCCGGAAATTGGACTCAATTTAACACGCACTGAGCAAACAATCGTTGAAGCACTGAAAAGCTTTGGGTGTGAGGATATTCACACTCGTGTCGGCGGATTAGACGTTGCCGGCGTAGTCTGCGTTGTCAAGGGAGAATACCCGGGACGAACAATCGGTATTCGAGCCGACAGCGACGCCCTGCCTCTCAATGAAAACACGGGGGCACCTTATGCGAGTGAACGCCCCAAACATATGCATGCCTGCGGTCACGATGGTCACGTCGCAACTCTTTTGGCCGTTGTGAACTATTTTATGAAACATCGGCATTTTGCCGGAACACTAGTGGCTATTTTCCAGCCGGGTGAGGAAGGTTTTGCCGGCGCTAAATACATGATCGAAGACGGTCTTGTGGAGCGATTCGGAATCGATGAATTTTATGCGCTTCATGCCGAGCCTTCGCTTGATGTGGGGACCGTCGGTTTTATTTCCGGATACGCCACTGCCAATGCGGATGTCTTTGAGGTGACTTTTGAGGGAAAAGGCGGACACGGCTCTCGCCCTCAATTTGCTAAAGATCCGGTAATTGCAATGGGTGAGGCTATTTTGGCTTTACAAACGCTTGTTTCGCGCAACATTTCTCCCCAATTAGCTGCTGTAGTATCGGTCTGCTGCGCACAAACCGGCGATCCCAATGGTGTAAGCGTCATTCCCCAAAAAGCAATGATCAGCGGCACAACCCGGTCGTACGAGCCTGAAGTCCAAGACACGATTGAACGGCGTATTAATGAAATCGCTCACGGTATCGCGAAAACCTATGATATTGAAGCCGATGTTAAATACACACGACTTTATCCTGCGATGTACAACACGCCTGAAAAAGTTGAGGCGGCTCGCGCCATCGCCACACGAGTGTTAGGAGAAAACAATGTCAAAGAAATCTCCAGAACGACTGGCGGTGAGGATTTCTCGTTCATGCTACAAAAGCGTCCCGGCTGTCTTTTCCGTCTTGGTATGAAAGACGCGGATCACACGGCGCCTGTTCACAATGAGCGCTTCAATTTCAACGATAAAGCTATTGCAACGGGGGCAGCTGTTTTAGCATCCATTGCTTTAACACGGATGGTGTCCAATAGCTAGTGATTTAATCAGTAGTGTCAGTGGTATGCCCTCAACTCAAGGGCATACCGATTTATTGTTTTGGTCCGTAAATTGAGCTTCTTGCACCTTTTTTACTATCTTACAAAAATACTATTTTCGAAAAATAGTAAAACTCACCACTTAGACAACGAATTTAACGACTAAGAGCGCAGATTGAGGAGTGAGGATTAAATCCTTTTGTCTTTGGGAAATCCCTTGCTGACTTTACAAGAGTCTTTATGTAGCCTTATTAATAAGATTTTGGAAAATATCAACATGAGATCAAATCATCTTCCCAACTTTGACTTAGAGACGGTTAAAACATTTTTTGCCGTTACTCGCTCGAAAAATTTCACCGATGCAGCTACCCTGCTGCACAAAACACCGGCAGCAGTCAGTTATCGAATTCGGGCCTTGGAGGAACAATTTGGTGTTTTACTGTTTGAAAGAAAACCGCATTCACTTGAAATTACAGAAGCGGGGGAATTGCTTTTAGATCACTTCATGAAAATTCAAGATCTTTTATCAGATCTACCCTCAAAAATGTCTCTGCTAACAAATGGCATAGAGTCATCCTATCGCATTGCCATCAGTAATCTTGTACTGAGGAGACCTTTAGTTGAAATTACTAAAAAACTCAAAGAACAATTCCCTTTGACGGATTTCTACATTGAAACGCGGCATCACCGTGATCTATGGGAAGCATTGATCGGCGGAGAATGCGATTATGCAATAGGCCTACCAGAGCAACAAGGAATGGATATTGATTTACAAACGATTTTTTGGGGTATTTGCGAATGGTCGTTAGGTTCTTCATCCTCCATCACCGATACAAGTAAATTACCGCTCGCAGCAATCGCATCGGAAAGAGAAAGCCCTTTACATCAAGCTTGGATAAGAGACTATGGATCCAAAATTTTTGTTAGTGATGTTGACATGATGATCGACTTGGTTCGCTCTCGCGCAGCAGTAGCTTTTATTCCCAAGCAACTAAAAGAAACCAATCCTGATTTGCGATTTTCCTCAGTGAAAAATGGCCCAGGAAAAACTGTTTTTCGACTTGCCTCTACCAATGCGGAAAAAAGCCCAATCACCTCTTTTATCACGCATCTGCTCCTAGAGAAACGACAATCCTTTGCCTTGACAGAAGAATAATCTTTGCAATAGCAACTCAAGTTTTTAGTATCTGAAGCATTTGTTATTAAAAAAATTTAGTTTCCTTCCAATAATGCCTCTTCGATAATAATTGCAAAGCATTTCATTACCCAAACGGAGGGGATCATATGTGGGACTTACTGTTAACGCACGGAGTTGTGGTAACCATTGACAAAAATCACACGGAATTCAACGATGGCTTCGTTGCTGTACAAGGAGAAAGAATCTGCGCTATCGGTCACATGTCTGAGCTGCCTCAAGATTATTCAGCAAAAAAACAAATTGATTGCAGCGGACATGTCATTATGCCTGGATTGGTCGATGCTCACGGTCACGCGGGGCATAGCCTAATTCGTAGTCTTGGTGACGGTAAGCCCGGCTGGGAAGACCTTGCTCAAACCATTTACTACGAGTGCACAGACAGCGAATTTTGGCGTGCCGAAGGCGCGTTGGCTGCTTCAGAACGCCTAAAATTTGGCACCACCACTGGTGTTTCAATGATTGGAAGCACTCCAAGAAGCGAATTATTAGAGCCGCTTGCAAGCCATTTTGAAGGAGCTGTATCAACAGGCATTCGCGAATTAGCTGGCATTGGATCACCGTACGGCGCCTTTCCTAAGCATGCAAAATGGTGGAACGGTCAAACGCTTTTACGCGAATATGATGTGACACCTGAAATGGCTTACGCTACAACCGAACAAAGCGTTAAGGAACTTAACGGAATCCATTCTCGACAAATTTGTATCGTTGCTCCGGGCCGCATGGGACATCGTCCTGATGAGAGCATTGAGGCTAATATCGAACATAACCGAAAAATGTTTGAAATCGCCTCTAAATACGGCGTTCCCCTTCACACTCACGCTTATGACGATGATGTTGAGTTCATGCACCGCTATACGCCGGAAGTCCTTACTCCCATGCTTTCATTAACCCACAGCACGGGTTACTCCGATGAAGCCATTAATATTTTGGCCTCTACAGGCGCCTGGGTGTTTCACGGACCATCAACCAATATGCACACCAAGGGCCATTGTCCGGTCTACGAAATGTTGAAACGAGGAGTCAATGTAGCCATTGTCAGTGACGGTTCCGCTTCATCGAGAAGCTACGACCTCTGGCGTGATGTAAAAAATACTCTTTTATTGCAACGTTTCGAACATCGAAACACAGGTATCTTATCTTGTGGAAAAGTCTTGGAAATGGTCACGATTGAACCGGCTAGGGCTTTAGGTTTGGACAAAGAAATTGGTTCCCTTGAGGTAGGGAAAAAAGCTGACATCATCACTATTGACTACCGGCAACCGCATCTTTTCCCCTTCCAAATGCCTGTCACACGTTTAGTCAACCATGCAATGGGGCAAGACGTTGACAATGTGATCGTGGAAGGAGAAATCGTCCTACACAACAGACACTTTACTTTATTTGATGAAGCCAAAATGCTTGATCAAGCAAAGGATGCCCAGGATCAAATGCTTTGGCGCCTCAATCGACCCAATGTCCTGATCAACGATCGTCTCTACACACTCTAGATTAGATAGATGGGATGAACAGATTAAAAAATCAGTTCATCCCTCAGGGTGATTACCGATGCTCAAAGGTACATTGGGAATTGTTTTTGCGTCGCTCGCCGCCATAAGTTGGGGAACGATCGGTTTAATCCAGGGCTTTGTTCAAAGTTCAATTGATGCCACTTGGATAGTTGTGTTTCGATTGCTCTTTGCTTCTATCTTTTTCATCGTTTGCTCAGTGGGCACACATGAATATAAAGAGTTTTCGCACAGGTCTCATGGAGCGATTATTCCCTTGATCTTGCTTGCTGCACTTTGTATAGCGATCAACAACATCTGCTTCATTTACGGCGTGCGGACGACAGGAATTGCCATGGGTTCGGCTTCAACCATTGGCTCTACTCCTATTTGGGCGGGCCTATTATCTTGGATCGTTTTTAAGCGATCCCCTTCCCTTCGTTGGTGGCGCGGAACGGTTTTAGCCTGTGTTGGCGTTATAGTGATGATCGTCTCCCAGGCCTCAAGTTGGCACATATCCACAGTGGGACTGATTTCCTGTTTGATTGCCGGGCTTTGTTATTCTTGCTTCACCATCATTTCAGGAGAATTGGTTAAGACCTTATCCCCATTGAGTTGCACCACATTAATTTTTTCTCTGGCCTTATTGATCGCTTTGCCCATCTCACTGGGTTTGTCGGGTATCCCAAAAACGGTGCAGACGTTGGATTGGTTGGTATTCCTGTATTTGGGGCTTATCCCCACAGGTGTGGCATTTCTACTTTACACAAAAGCCCTTCAATTCATCACAGCCAACACCGCTGTGGCTATGACCCTTTTAGACCCTGTTACATCATTTTGCCTGGCTCTTGCTGTAGCGAAAGAGCCTCTTGTTTACACATCCGGCATTGGTTTGATTTTCATTCTTATCGGCCTTCGTTTGGTGACATCAAGCGACAGAGCCCTCGCACAATAGGAGATTTTATAAATGACACTTCTAGGTTGGATTGGAATTCTAGTTGTCATCCTAACGGTTGTGGCACTCGCTAAACGTTGGGAGACTCGTTTAGTGCTTTTCACTTCCGGAGCGGTCCTTTGTTGCCTATCAATGGAACCTCTCACGACACTGAACGCATTCGCAAAGTCCATGACCAATAGTGGACTTATCACGGCGATTTGTACTTCCATGGGTTTTGCCTCTGTTTTAACTTACACAAAATGCGATCAACATCTTGTTGCCCTTTTATCCAAACCTATTCGTGGATTGGGTATCTTTTTAATTCCCGTTTGCACAGCGGTAACCATCATGGTCAATGTTGTCATTCCTTCGGCCTCGGGCGTCGCTGCCGCCGTTGGATCAACTTTGATTCCAGTTATGCTGAGAGCCGGAATATCACCCGCTGGTGCCGCAGCTTCTGTCATGATGGGCACTATTGGAGGCGTATTGTCACCGGGATCCGCTCATAATCCTTATGTAGCGAAAATGGCCAATATGGACGTCATGGACTTTATCGCCCTGCATTTCCCATACAGCATGATTATGTTTGCCATCGCTGTGGTTGGAATCCTCATTGTTGCTATGCTTTTCCGCGATAAAGGAGCTTCTGAAAACACTGGAGTTATTGATGAAAGCAAACGAGTTCAGCTGGTTGAAAACCCCAATTTCATTTACGCTTTCATTCCTGTTTTTCCGGTTTTAATTCTATTTCTAGGCAACACCATCATCCCTTCAATCAAGATGGGAGTGGCCCAAGCGATGTTGGTTGGCACAATCTTGTGTCTATTGGTCACAAGAACCAATCCCCAAGAATTTTCAAAACAATTCTTCAGTGGCATGGGTAAAGGCTACGGAGAAATTCTTGGCATTATTATTGCCGCAGGCGTTTTCGCTGCCGGGTTAACCGCAACAGGTTTAGTTCAATCATTTGTTGATTTGCTGAAAGAAAGTAATGATATTGCTCGATGGGGCGGCTCTTTCGGTCCATGGTGTTTAGGGGTTATCACGGGTTCTGGTGACGCTTCAACTTTCGCTTTTAATGAAGCGGTGACTCCTCATGCTCAACATTTCGGAATGGAAGTTCCCAATTTAGGAGCATTGGCCTTCTTGGCAGGTGTTCTGGGTCGCACTGCATCACCTATTTCAGGCGCCATGGTCGTTGTTTCCGGCATTGCAATGGTCAATCCATTAGAAGTATCAAAACGAACTTTCGTTCCTAGCCTGATTGCTTTGATCGCCCTTGCACTAACCATTGTTTAGAGACATTGAGCTGGTGAGTCAAAGATAAGACTCACCAGTCATTTTTCTTAAATAATTTTCGTAATTGGTCTCAAATGTCCCAAATAGAATGATTGATGACCTGCCCTTCCATCACATAGGGTTCCGGCGTCATCGAAATGACAGAAGCCATGGCTGAGTTTTTGACATTTTTCTTGAACGCCTCAAGACCTGTGAGTTTCTTAGAAGAAACAGTGACAGAACTTTTTATTTCGATGGGATAGTAAACACCCGAATCATGGATCAATAAAAAGACACCATGGGAAATATCTCCAAGGTGTCAACATATTCAGGTTTTAGTTTTTTAGCTGTAAAGAAAATTAGGCAAGAATCAAAAACCTGTCAACCAAGTCAGTCATAGTTTTAAAAACTCTCAACCAATTTCAGGCAAGGTCAGGTTTATTTCATTTGCATTTTGAACTTCTGAATATTTCTACATATTTTCTAAAAATATTTTTTAGATTTTCTGAAAATTTTCTTTCGTTTTTGATAATTTCATCGGAAGCAGAAAAATCAAACCCACAACAAAGAACATCCCCGTACACAAAAGAGCCAAGCGTTGATCGTTACCTGTCACCCAAGTGATCAGTCCATAAGTCATCGGACCAATGATATTGGCTACCCACAGCGCCATATTCCAAAATGAATAAAATGCCGCTCGGTCTTTTTCAGGAGCCAGAACACCAACCAAAGCACGACCTGCTGACTGGCTTGATCCCATTGCAATACCAGCCAAGTTCGCAGCCACCCAAAAAAGCGCTTTGGTTTGAGCAAAATAAGCCACACCCACCATGGCTATCCAAATGAAAAGCGTCACGATCAAGGCATTTTTGTGACCAATACGATCCTCCACATAGCCAAAAGCAAAGGCTCCGATTGCTGCGGTGATGTTGACGAGCAACACGAGGAGAATCGTTTCGTCCGGCGAAAATCCCATGGCTTGATCGGCGTAAACCGCGGCCAGTGTCACCACAACGGCGATTCCACCTTGGAAGAAGAGACCGCTAGCAACCAACCAGGCAAAATTTCGGTGAGCGGGCAGACTTTTGAATGTTTTAATCAGACTGGCTTGCGATTCTTTAACCAAAGACCAAAATGATGATTGGGTTCTTGGCACGGCTCTTTCTTTTAGCCATAAAGCAAGAGGCAAGGCTGCAATAAAAAAGATAACCGCCGTGATGAGCATAGTGTAGGGGACATAATCCTCAGCGGTAAATCCCTTTGACTGCATAGCCAAAACGACAGCCAAGCTTAACCCCAAAGTCAAAAGACCACCGCAATACCCAAAACTCCATCCCCAACCAGAGACTTTCCCAATGGAGTGATCGTCGGCGATTTCAGGCAAAAAAGCGGAATTAAGAGTCTCTCCAACGTTATAGGCGAAATTGCTGACTATGACCATGAGAACGGCCCAGACAATCGTACCGGTGCCGGTAAAAGCCAAGCCGACGGTGCCCGCGATACAAATCAAACTCATCAACACCGTCCAAAACTTTTTATTGGCTTTAAGGTCACTGGCCGCACCAATAAGAGGCATGGAAACAATAGCCAAAATATTGCTTGCCGCGATAACCGTTGTCCAAAGAAGTGTCGCCCAAGAAGCCTCTTCACAAATCACACTGACAAAATAAGCATTAAAAACCGCTGTGAGAACAACGGTTGTATAGCCGGAATTCGCAAAATCAAAGGCCGCCCAAGAGAGCACCTCACGGCCTGAAACGCCTTCTTTTAAATGCTTAAGTGAAAATAGCGACACTCTTGGATCCTTTACACATGGGCTAATGTTCTGATGTGGGCAACAACCGCTCTTGAAAGACTCCGAGGCTCATAGCCGCCTTCGAGCACGCTGACGATTTTTTCATCACAAACGCTACGCGCGATATCATCAATGATTCGTGTGATATGGGCATAGTCCAAATCAGAGAAATCCAATCCCGACATGGTATCGGCCATATGAGCGTCAAAACCAGCCGAAATTAAGATAAGCTGCGGATGACACTCACGAATCAAAGGCTCCCACTTGGAACGAATCACCTCACAAGCAGCCTCTCCTCTGTCACCGGCCGCAAGCGCAAACTTGTGAACATTAGGCGCCAAACTCTCAAGCTTCGGATACGGAAAAATCTCTTTTTCAAAAAAAGAGAAGAAATGAATACCCTCAAGCCCAGCCAAAATATCCTCAGTCCCATCTCCATGGTGCGCGTCAATATCTAAGACTGCAATTCGCTCAATGCCCAAAACATCCCTTGCGTAAAGTGCCGCAATCGCCACATTGTTGAAAATACAAAAACCTTCCGCTTTATCTCGATGAGCATGATGACCCGGTGGGCGCACACAACAAAACGCATTGGTGAGTTTGCCAGAGTGGACTTCATCGAGCGCCTCAAGCACACAACCCGCGCTTTCTAATGCGGCCGTCCACGAATCATGGCTCACAATCGTATCCTCACTGATATGAACCAATTCACCTTCTTTTGGGGGAATCAAAGAGCAAACGTGATCGACGTATTGTTGATCATGGGCGCGTAAAAGATCCTCTAAAGAAGCCTGGCGCTCGGTCTGTTTCCGACAAAAAGCACTTTCCAAACCTGAAGCTACCAATCGCTCCTCTATCGCTCGAATTCGCTCAGGCGAATCCGGACTCGAGAATCCCGTGATGTGGCGATAACACGATTCGTGGGTAAATAGACCTGTTGACACAAATAATCCTTGCTTTTTCTTTGATTTTAACCGTTACCCACAATTAATTCGTCAATCTATATCGAACAAAATCGTATTTTCTGACTAATTTGTTCGATATATCGAACAGAATTTGGTTATCTCACCAGCCCCTCTCGAAAAGCCGCTATCTTTACTTTAGAATTTAGAGCCAAGTTGTTTTATTTATTAATTCGCAAATGAAACGCCTGCTCGACATTGTTATTGTCTTATTGATTGCACCTCTAGCTATTTTCTTATCCATTTTTGTCGCCATTGCCATTAAGCTCGATTCTCCCGGGCCTGTTGTTTATTGGTCCACCCGTGTCGGTCAATACGGTAAACCCTTTCAAATGCCCAAATTCCGATCAATGGCTGTCGGTGCACCTGTTTGCGAAGCTGAAAAAAATCCAGAAACACAAAGCTATATCACAAAGGTTGGCGCTTTTATCAGAAAAACAAGTTTGGATGAACTTCCCCAACTGTGGTGTGTCCTAAAAGGCGATATGTCTTTAATTGGTCCCCGTCCGGTTCTGCCTATTGTGACTTCTGTTCTTGAAATGCGAAAGGCTGCCGGCGTTGATCAATTAAAACCCGGTATTTCAGGTTGGGCTCAAGTTAATGGCAGAACAACAATCACAGATGAAGAAAAGGTGGCTTTGGATACTGAATACCTTCATAAACAATCCGTTTGGTTTGATTTAAAGATCATGGCACTGACTGTTTTAAAGGTATTGGAGCGGGAAGATATCGTTCGATAATTGGCATCGAATTATCTGCTGTAACGTTTTTTGGATTTTTTTCGACTGCTTTTGTAACGTTTTTTGAATTTTTTACGCGTTCAAGTGTTACGTTTTTCGAATTTATAGCTTCTTCTCAGATTTAAAATGGGGAGTTCCCCAGTTAAAAGGACTCCCCAAACTAACGACTTACACGTTAGCTAAATTCAGTCTTCGTCAACTTTTTTCGGTTGAGCTTTAGCGGCTTTTGCTTGTGCTTCAAGTTTAGCCAAGTACTCTTCCGTAATGTCACCCGTAATGTACTCACCGTCAAAGCACGAGCATTCAAAGCGCTCGATGGCAGGATTCATATCATGAAGGGCAGACTTTAAGTCTTCCAAACGTTGGTAAACCACGGCGTCAGCTTCAAGAATCTTGCAGACTTCATCATCGGTCTTGCCGTCTCCGCAAATGAGTTCCGAGCGAGTCGGCATATCGATACCGTAAACATTCGGGAAGCACACGCGAGGAGCAGCGCTCGCCACAAACACTTTCTTCGCACCGGCTTGTTTTGTCATGCGAACAATTTCATGCATCGTTGTGCCACGAACGATGGAGTCATCCACCAAGAGCACGTTCTTGTCTTTAAATTCCACAGCCATGGCATTTAATTTCTGACGAACGGTCTTTTTGCGAATGGCCTGACCCGGCATGATGAAGGTACGACCCACGTAACGGTTTTTAATGAAACCTTCGCGATAAGGCAAGCGCAAGCGTTGAGCAAGCTGCTGAGCTGCGGGGCGTGAGCTATCGGGAATCGGCATCACAACGTCAATTTCATCCACAGGAATTCTGCGGGCCACTTCGTGTGCCAAGTATTCCCCCAAACGCAAACGGGCACCGTAAACCGAGATACCGTCAATGACGCTATCAGGACGGGCAAGATAAACGTATTCAAATGCACAGGGAACAAGTTGGGCGTGTTCTGCACATTGGGCCTGATGGATGTCACCCTTCATGTCAACCCAAATGGCTTCGCCAGGTGCAACGTTTTGAAGTGTTTCGTATTCTTGAGCCTCAAGAACATCAGACTCGGAAGCAAAAATAACATCTCTTCCCGTTGACGTTTCTTTTGTACAGTAACATAGCGGACGGATACCGAAGGGATCACGGAAGGCAAGCATGCCTTTGCCGGCAATTAAAGCGATACAAGCGTATGAACCTTTGACGCGTTTATGAACACCTTTAACGGCTTCAAAAACGATTTCCGGGGAAATCTTGCTATTGAGCGTCAGGCGAGATAATTCATCAGCCAAAACATTAAGCAACACTTCCGAGTCACTCGTTGTATTGATATGACGGCGGTCAGAGTCGTAGAGCTCTTGCTTGAGGGCTTCGGCATTGGTGAGGTTGCCATTGTGCACAAACATGATGCCGTAAGGGGCGTTGACATAGAACGGTTGGCTTTCTTCGTTACTGTCAGCATTACCCTGTGTGGGATAGCGAACTTGACCCAAACCGCTATTGCCTAGCAAATCTCGCATGTTGCGGGTTCTGAAGACATCCCGCACCAAGCCCATTGCTTTATGAATGTGAAAGGTCAATCCGTCAAGCGTGGCAATACCAGCCGCATCCTGACCGCGGTGTTGCAACAAAAGCAACGAGTCATAAAGCCGTTGGTTGACCGGCTCATGAGAAAAAAGACCTACAATCCCACACATTTGATAGCCTCATCGGTTAAAAATTTAAAAATTGTCCCTTCTCAATGGCTTTACTTGCGAAGCTTGGCGATGGAATCCGGCATCATCGGCATCATCCAGTCAATCACATTTTCAGCCAAAGGAATACAAACAGAGTGTCTCCACATTTGAGTGGAGGTTGCGCTCGTCATGCCGGCCAAAAACACCACCGAACAGACAAAAACCACACCGCGCAAAAATCCGAACACACTTCCCAGTACGCGATCCTCCGCGCTAATACGCGCCACTTCAAGCATCTTGCGCAAAATCGTTCCCAAAAGTCCGATGGCAAAGACGCAGGCTACGCAGATTAAGACCGCCGCAATAATTGTCCGAATGGCAGGGCCTAAGCTTTCAAGCGGAATGAGCCCCGCCAACTCAGGCGAGAATCGGATCGCAAAAACAATCCCGATCACCCAGCCCACAATCGATAAAATTTCGCGCACAACACCCCGTGTTACCCCAACCACCGTGGAGAGAACCAACACGATAATGATTGCCCAATCCAATTCATTCACGATTAACAGTCCTTATCACTTGTGTCCGCTTTCGCGAAGCTTTTGCGCTATCACGTCTTCACGGGTTGATTTCAACAAATCCGCCAAGGGATCATCACTGGCACTCTTCTTAGGTGAAACCTTTTGAGTAGCCCTCGGTGCAGTTTCTTTCTTTACCGGCTGGGTAGCTTTTGCTGCCGTGGCAGGTTTGACAGCCTTCGGCTGAGTCGGCGTGGCGTTTTTTACCGGCTGTGATTTAGTCTTTGCTGGCTGCGCCGCAGGCGTCTTCGCCTTTTGCTCTTGAGAACGACTGTGGGCTTCCTGCGCCGCACTCTTTAGCGTTCGCGTGGGCGCAATGCGGTTCATATCACGCTTGGCGCTTTCTTCCACCTGAACAGGCATGTGTGAAATTTTTCGGCTATCCAAAACCTTGGCAACCCGTTCTGCTTCCTCTTTTGTCTTAAAAAGGCCCAAGCGCACTCGCCACAGTGTTGCTGACTTCTTTTGAACCTTCACGGAATAGACCGGCAAGCCCATTGCCTGATAGCGCGCCATCTCGCGCATCGCTCCGGCTTCACTTGAGGTGGCTAGCACCTGAATATAAAGCGAGCCTTCCGTTGAGGGGGCGTAAGTTTGCGCCTCATTTTGTTTTTGATCCAATTCCGGCGTGGGACGAGCCTCCGGAGCGTCCTTGACAACATTGGGTTTTGAAAGATCCTTCAATGCGCTTTGGTCAGCCGGCATGGACACTGCCGGCCGATTATTAACCGGAAGTTCCATTTTGTAGAAAGGCTCTTTAGTGATGGGAGGAATCTTCGTCTCAGCGTGCCGGTCACTTTGAATAGCAGGCTCTTCAAAGAAAATCGGCAACACCGTTGCCAAAGCGGCAACCAACACGACAGCTCCCACCAAGCGATGGCGAAACTTTGCCTTCACTTGGCTCACCTCAAGCTCCTTATCTTCGGCAAGGTGCTCAAGACCCACCTCAACGCTTTCTTGAGGTGACTTCCAGAACGCTTCTTCGTTGGTTGGTTTATTGGACTCTTGCATTTGTTCGAACAAGCGGCAGGGCCGCGGTTACTGTCACAAAGGAACCGAAGATAATGATTGTATCAATGATCGATGCCTGACGCTTTGCAAGGTTATACGCCTCTTCAACACCTTCGCATTGCGTGATTTTGCCATCTTCAACACCCGCCTCAAGCATGACCTTATGCAACACATCCACGCTTGCCCCACGGGGTCCCGGCAAACCGGTGATAAACCACTCGTCAATCACTTCAGACATGATTTTCACCACGTCAATCATGTCCTTATCCGCAAGCATTCCAAAAACAGCAATGACCTTGCCTTGCGTTTTCACGTCTCGAATATTCTGAGCCAAAACGCTAGCCGCATGGGGATTATGACCGACATCCAAAATAACGGTCGGATCCGATTGCACCTTTTCAAATCGTGCGGTTATGCGAACCGTTGTCAACCCCTTTTCAATATCAGCAAGCGTAACCGGCAACTTATCCATCAAGGAAACAACTAGAGCAAGGACACCAGCCGCATTGTCCATTTGATTTCGACCGCGAAGGGCCGGTCGGGGCAAATCCCAGTCATTGACACCCATCCTAAAACGCATACGACCGCCGTCTTCTTCGGTAACGGAAAAATCTTTACCCGCGACCACAAGATTGGTCTTTAACGCCTTTGCGTACTGTAAAAGTTTGACCGGGGGATTTTTATCCGCGCAAACAGCCGGGTGTCCTTGACGATAAACATGAGCCTTTTCCCAACCAATGGCATCTCGCGTATTACCCAAATAGGCCTCATGATCAATGCCGATGGTCGTGACAATGCTTGCCGTTGATTGAAGAGCATTAATCGCGTCAAGCCTTCCGCCCAAACCGATTTCCAAAATCACCACATCGGGTTTGGCTTTTTGAAAGACTCTCAGGATACCCAAGGCCGTGAATTCAAAATAAGTCAGAGGCATCCCCGCTCGAGCTTCTTCTACCTCTCGAAAAGCTTCCACCAACGGAGCATCTTCAACAATTTCTCCGTTAATTTGAGCACGTTCGTTAAAAGAAAGCATATGCGGAGAGGTATGCATAGCGGTTTTGTAGCCAGCCGCACGATAAATAGCCTCAAGCATGGCGCAAGTGCTGCCTTTACCATTGGTTCCGGCAACAGTGATCACCGGACAATCAAAATGGATATCCAGGCGATCGAGCATCTTTTTCATGCGCGTAAGACCCAACTCAATCACATTTTCAGGATGTGACGAAAGAATGTAGTCCAACCATTCATTTAAAGTATCTTTACCTTGAGACATTTCCGTGTCCAAAAACAACGCGACCACGCCGCAAGCGTGGTCTCAAGTGCGTCTTTAAGTTTTAGATCGTTCTCAATCAAATCATTCGGCGTCCGTAATACGCTTTCTCATGAGCATCGCCATGATTTCAGCAATGTTAGCACGCATTTCACGACGATCCACGATCATATCAATAGCGCCCTTCTTGAGCAAGAATTCCGAGCGTTGGAAGCCATCGGGCAACTTTTCACGAACCGTTTGCTCAATTACACGGGGACCGGCAAAACCAATCAAAGCACGGGGTTCTGCAATCACCACATCGCCCATAAAGGCAAAGCTTGCGGAAACGCCACCCATTGTCGGATCGGTTAAAACCGAAATAAAGGGCAATTTTTCACGGGCAAGACCGGCAATGGCAGCCGTGGTTTTAGCCATTTGCATCAAGGACATCAAACCTTCTTGCATACGAGCGCCGCCCGAAGCCGCAAAACAGATGAAGGGGCACTTCATGCGCGTGGCTTCTGCCACACCGCGCACGAAACGTTCACCGACAACCGAACCCATTGAGCCGCCCATAAAGTTAAATTCAAAGGCGGCCACAACGACGGGCAAACCGCGAAGCGTACCACGCTTGACAACCAAGGCGTCCGTTTCACCTGTTTTTTGCTGAGCTTGCGCTAAACGTGCAGGATAGGGTTTGCTGTCCACAAACTTTAAGGGGTCTGTCGGTTGCACTTCTTGAGTGATTTCCACCTGATTTTGCGCATCCAAAAAGTTTTCTACGCGCTCACGAGCTCTAATGCGCATATGATGGCCACACTTCGGGCAAACCATCAAAGAATCTCTCAACTCTTCGGTATAAAGCACTTGCTCGCAACTCGGGCATTTTGTCCAAAGCCCTTCAGGAATAACACTTTCCTTCTTTTCGGGGTGTTCTGAATCCGACTTATGAATGCGAGGCAATAGCCGATCAATCCAACTCATAGAAGAAGTCCTTCAATACAATTCTGTACAAATAATACGATTTGGGATTTTATCAAATCTAAAGCTGTTAACGAATGCCATATTTTGGTTATTTTCTCAAGACCAACAACGTGCACCTTGCCCCTGTCTATCAATTAACTCCACACAGCTTTAGCTGTCAAGAGAATTAGGCAAGAATCTAAAAACTGTCAACTAAACCAGGAAATCGTTCAGAACTGTCAACCGATTTCACGACAAGTCACTCTTTTTCATTTTCAATTAAAAAGTCAATTTTTCGATTTTCCTGATTACGCCAATGATACAAAGGCCATCCTCAATGCAGATCTATTTCAGGAGCAATTTGATTTTGTCTATTGCACTATGAATATTTGGCTTATTTAATTATCTATTTTTTTGTCTACTATCTATACTATCACATTGATTTTAAATGATTTTTATTATTTCATCAGCTGTGACCAAAGTGTCGGACTATAACTGGGCAGCTGAGGGGCATTAGGATATTTCACCCCAACAAGATAAAGGCCTCCTGCAGCAAACGTAGGGGCGGCGACCGTGCGGTCACGCGCTTCTAAAACTTCTTTGAACCACTGTACGCTTTGCTTTCCCGTACCAACATAAACCAAACTGCCAACGATATTTCGAACCATATGGTGCAAAAAAGCATTGGCTCGCAGTCGAATGCCGATCATGTTGCCACAACGCTTAACTGTTATTTCGTGGATTGTTCTGATGGGGCTTTTTGCCTGACACTCTGAAGCTCTAAAACTCGTGAAATCGTGCTCACCCAAAAGACACTGAGCCGCCTCCTGCATTTTCGTTTCGTCACAAGGTCTAAAAACCCAACCGACGGCCCCCTCCATCAAAGGGGATCTCACTGGATCATTTAAAAGCCAATATTCATAGGTGCGCTCGGTTGCACTAAAGCGAGCCGAAAAGTCATCAGGCACTTCGCAAGCCCAGCGCACAGCTACGGTCGGAGGCAAAAAGGTGTTTACGCCCCGCACCCATGCATTAAGGGGTCTTGCGACAGGAGCTTCAAAATCCACCACTTGATGCGTGGCATGCACACCGGTATCAGTGCGCCCCGCGCAGATAGTAGAAATCGGCACTGTCGCAAAAGCTTTCAGTGCCGATTCCAATGTGTCTTGAACGTTCGGCATATCGGGTTGGGTTTGCCAACCGCAAAATGCCGAACCGTTATATTGAACGCCTAAAGCAATTCGCATCAGACGCGCTCATGAACTTGCTTTAAAAGGGCTTCGGCTTGTGCCTTATCGGCAGGACTGCCTTTTTGAAGCACTTCCTGCAACAAAGCGATAGCTTCATTCTTCGCTCCGATGGAGATAAATGAGCGAGCCATGTCAAGCGAATCCTTCATGCCGTGATCGTCAGCAGCGGCAGCTTTGTGCTCTGCTTGAGCCGGCGTCGGCTGAACTTGCACCGGTTCGTCATCGGCGACCAAATCAAACACATTAGCGCTTGCCGCTTGTTGGCTTGCGGGCTTTTGTGCGGCGGCAACCGTTGCTGTCGGCGCTACTGAAGCAGGCTGCACAGCAGGACGCGGTTCAACACGAGGTTCTTCGTGAGGAGCGTGGCTTACACTTTCAAAGGAACTGGTGGGCGCAGACGGCTGAGCAGCACGCGGAGCCTGAGGAGCCTGACGAATCGTCGGCTCTTCATGAACCGGAGCCTTACCCTTATTCATCACTTGCTTAAAGGATTGGAAATCCACATAACGGCCTTGCTTCGTGCGCCAATAGATAAAGCCCGCAGCACCCAACATCAAGACAATCAACAGATACCAGAACCAAGAAGTCGACTCTTCTTCAACCGGCACCTCTTCCTCAGTCATGATTTCTAATGTCGGCATGGCTTCTTGAGGCGAAGTGCTTTCTTGAGCTTCAACTGATTCTGAAACAGAAGGCGGATTTTCAGGGATAGCCTCTACAGGAGCCTCAGAAGTAACGGGGAGATTTTCCGCCGGCTGCTGAGCCTTATCCGTAGCCGTCAAATCACCGCTTTGAGGAGCAGGTGTTACCGGTGCGGGTTCGGCTGCCTTCACATCACTTTGAATCTCTTCTTTGGTCACCGGCAAATGCTTAACCGGTGCCGTTTGGATTGAGGGCAAAGGTTTCTTGTGTTTCGGAGCCTCTTGTCTTAGCTCTTTAATAGGAGCCGGACGTTGGGCGACTTCTTCAATGCTCAAGCCCTTTTGAACGATTTCTCGGGCCGTCTGAGCATTAATGGATTCAACCAAAGACGCTGACGGTGCCGTCACTTTGGCGCCCGCTTTTAATTGTCTGACATTGCCGGCAGGGAAGGCTTCCGGATTGTGAATGGCCAAAGCAACCAACACTTGATTGACGCTGGCGTTGGGGTAACGCTTTTGATAGAGGACTCCCAACGACCACGGGGTGTAACCGGCTTCGACAAGAACAGGTTTACTTAAGTCATAATTTTTCGCCTGCATGCGCTCTAGTGGCGTCATTTCAGTCTTGGCTGCAGGAGCCGGAACAGAAGCCTTAGCCGAAGAAGCAGTCTTTACTGCGGGTTTAGACTCAGGAGCGCTCTTTGCCACAGGGGTGGCAGTGGTAAGGGGCGCAGCCGCCATTGACACCACTTCAACCGGTTCAACGCTGCCGGTCGCTCCAACGTGAATATTGTATTGGCGAACTGTAACGTGCCCCCCTTCGTTTAATTCCACCAAAAGCGGGAAAGCACGTTCCACAGCCGGACGGCTCGAAGAAATTCGAAGCGTTAAAGGAGACTTATTGATTAAAGCCAAGTTAAGACCCTTGGCCGTTTCAGGCATCGTAATACCGTATTTAGAATAAGTTTCCGCGGGAGCCAATCGAGCCGTAAGCGACGATCCTGTAGGCGATACATCATGAACTAAAAAAGTAGCCTGAAAATTCTGACTGGCTTGGCTTGTTACTTGCAATTGTCCCAAATAGGCTGCCTGAGCTGTGGCACCTACCGCAAGCATCACACCTAACACCAATGCTTTTTTAGAAAAACTCTTCATTGCCGGCTCCTAAACCCATTGTTTGAAGTCTTTTGAGTCAATCACAATGGGCCTGATATATAAAACCATCACTATCTGGAATCATTGTCAATAATGATTCACGTATACTTGTCGCATTTTAAAGAGATCCCATTGTTTTTTGGGGATTTTTAACGACTGGGAACAAAAAAATGTCTGTTGATCGCCAATGGCTCATTGATGCCTTAAGTGACGCGCTCGAAGCGTTGTCTGAAACGGTAGAACGTATGGAAGATGAAAGACTGGATCCAGAAGAGATCCTCCTTGATGATTTGGCTAATGTCTACGCCAAGCTTAATTTTGCCGTCAACACCGCAGAAACCGGCCCCGCCGCCATTGATACAACGGACCACGATGAGCTTATTCAGTGGCCCGAATGCATGCCCTTTGATAGAGACGAAGACTCTCCTCAAATGTCATAGCGGGGCTTTAAGTGACGAGGGCGTAAGCCCATCACAATAAGTAATCCGAAATAAACGACAAGGGCCGCGGCTATGTAAAGGAAGACGAGACCGGCACGTTTTACCCATTCACTTTGCATACCGGCCCAATCCACTCCCTGTTGCAAAAACGCAATAGTGGCACCCATTGCCACGGTTGCCACAACAATTCTCACGCACCACATCAGCCACCCTGAAATAGGTTGGTATTGTCCTCGGCGAATCAGGATAACCAAAAGAGTCAACGCGTTGATGCAGCTGCCCACGCCGACAGAAAGCGCCAGTCCCGCATGAGCGAAAATGGGAACAAACGCGACGTTGCAAAGCTGCACACACACAAGACTCACCGCCGCCACCTTAACGGGCGTGCGAATGTCTTTTCGAGCATAAAAGGCAGGAGCCAAAATTTTGATAGCAATAAGCCCCAATAAACCAAACGAGTAACCCATCACTGCTAGGCTTGTTTGGTGTACGTCAAAGACTAAGAAATTTTTCCCTTGATACAAAAAGGCAACCAACGCTTCGGCCATCAAACCCAAACCAACAGCCGCGGGAATGGCCAAAAGGGCAACGAGTCTTAAGCCATTATCAAGCAAGGCGTTGTAGCGAGTGAGATCATTTTTGGCAAACGCGGCCGAAAGACTCGGCAGCAGCACTGATCCTAATGCGACACCGAGAAGCGCGGTCGGAAATTCCATCAGACGGTCTGCAAAGGAAAGCCATGTCACAGAGCCCGTCCCCAAGCGAGAAGCAATATTGGTGTTGATCAAAAGAGAAAGCTGGGCAACTCCGACACCAAAGAGCGCGGGAATCATCAGTTTCATCACCCGAATGACGGAGGCATCTTTCGCCGCCTTTAATGGATTAACGGGACGAGGCAAGACCCCCAATTTCATCAAGGAAGGAATCTGAATTCCCAACTGCAGCACGCCCCCCACAATCACAGCCGCGGCAAGCGCAAAAATCGGCTCGTCCAAGTGCGGCGTCAAAAGCAGCGTAAACGCAATGAAAGAAAGGTTCAGCAAAACCGGGGTGAAGGCGGGAATGGCAAAGTGCTTCCAGGTATTGAGTACGCCCGCGCTCATCGCCACCAGGCTCATAAAGAAGATATACGGGAACATCCACCGGGTCATTTGGGTGGCAAGATCAAAGCCTTGAGGATTTTCTGCCAAGCCGCCCGCAATTAACCAAACCAAAACCGGAGCGATTAGGACACCAAGGATACTGGTGAGAACAAGGACACTCGCAAGAAGACTAAAAACCTTATCGATAAAACTTCGGACTTCCGTCTCTGTTTTTGTTGCCTTAACATCGGAGAGCATTGGGACGAAGGCTTGCTGAAACGCGCCTTCAGCAAACAAACGCCTAAGCATATTGGGCAGGCGGAAAGCCACATAGAAAGCGTCAGTAGCGGCACTTGAACCAAAATAACGTGCAATCAGCATATCGCGTACAACACCTGTTATACGAGATAAAAGCGTCAAGGAGGAGACGGTGGCGGCTGCTTTGATTAAACTCATTGTTCAAATTCCCCAAATATCCTGTGCATTGTATTCGATCTTGAGCAAAAACTTCATTAACCGCTTGAGAGGTTTAAAAGTTTTTGCTAAACTTTGGGACTTTTCCAAGGGAGTGTTCTTCGTGGACGTGTGCGCATGCCCGAAAGAACCGTAAAAATCCGTTGGAAATGAACTGATTCACCAGCCGCTTCCGACTCTGTGCTGCAAGCGTATTTCAATGCTCAATGCCTTTGAAAGCGGCTGTAATTAACAGCCGTAACTTTTTATATAAGGCAAGGAACTAACAATGGCTAATACCAAACAAGCTCGTAAGCGCGCCCGTCAAGCTGTTGCGCGCAACCAGCACCTTTCTGCTCAACGTTCTCAATACCGCACCGCCATCAAGGCCGTGCGTAAATTGGTTGTGGCTGGCGACAAGGCCGCCGCTTCTGAAGCTTTCGTGAAGGCTCAAAAGATCATCGACACGATGGCCGGTAAGAACGTTTTGCACAAGAACGCCGCCGCTCGTCATAAGAGCCGCTTGGCCGCTGCTATCAAGGCAATGGCTTAATTCTTTAAGTTTGAAAGCTTAAAACACCAACGGGGTTGACTTTTTAGACAACCCCGTTTTTGTATCTTCAAAAATTATTCGAAAACGATCTTCTCTTACCGATCACTTTTCAATTTCGTAGGGCCAGTCAATGATGCCGCCCATATCATAAACGTGGGTGTAGCCAGCCGCCTGAAGTTTCAGCATGGCATAGTGACTGCGAACGCCTGATCGACAATAGATGATAATCGGGTGATCCAAATCCTCCGGTAAAGATTCCGGTCTCACTCCTTCTTCAATATCATCGTTATCAAGCAGTACCGCTCCGGGGATATGCCCCCACTCGTATTCGTGAGCGTGTCTGACATCAAGAATGAGGAGCTTATCGCCCAATTCTTGCATCATCTTTTTGCCTTCTTGAGCCGTGATGGCCATACCGGTTACTCCCCTTTAAATTTCACTTTCAAAACGCCGACGCCCTGCACGCCGCCCTCTAAAACATCACCGGGATGAACCGTACCAATGCCGGCAGGCGTCCCCGTCATGATCAAGTCGCCGGGTTTTAATTCATAAAGAGTAGACAAATAGCTGATGATTTCAGGGACTGTCAAAATCATCTCTGCGGTCGTTCCCTCTTGGCGCTTTTCGTTATTGACATAAAGCCATACTTTCATCGGTTCATTATCAGGGGTTCGGGAAGCGGGCTTTACAGCCGTCATCGGAGCCGATTCATCAAAGGCCTTTGCGGTATCCCACGGTTGCCCTTTGGCGCTACTTTTTCTCTGGAGGTCTCGGCGCGTCATATCAAGACCGGCCGCATAGCCCCAAACGTAGTCCATCGCATTTTCAACAGGGATATTGCGGCCGGCTTTACCGATCGCAACCACTAATTCAATTTCGTGCTGAAGATCTTCTGTAGCCACAGGGAAATCCAATTCCAGTGTTTTATCAGCCGCTGCATAAACGGCCGCATCAGCTGGCTTTAGAAAAATACTGGGAGGTGTTTTTTCTCCGAGCACGGCATTAACTGCTGCATAGTTACGAGCCACACCGTAGATACGATGAATAGGGAAGTAGAGGTTTGTTTCGCCGTCAATTGGCAAAACCGGCATGGGAGTAGGAGCAAATAAAAAAGACATTTTCAATACCCTATTGAAAAAGGGGACAGCTCATTAATAAAAGCCATCCCCTGTTTAGCACAAAACGATTAGTTTTCGTCTCTGACCGGACGCACCGGATTGGGTAACCCACGAACCCAGAGATAGAACTGATAGACGTAACCGCTTACCGCATAGCAGCAGAAAACGATAAAGGCGGATAACGATGGGTTGCTTGAGAAGCAAATAAATGCAATGGCCGCCACAAGCACAACCCAGAACGGGATCGTGCGAACAAAGCCCATATTTTTACCGCTGAAAAACGGTGCATTAGAAACCATTGTCACACCGGCGTAGATACAGAGAACGGCCGTAATATGGGGAATATACTGTGTCAAAGTAGGCGTCAAGTGACCGGAAACCGCAAGCCAAACAAAACCCATCACCAAGGCGGCACCGGCAGGGCTTGCCAAACCTTGGAAAAAGCCCTTATCAATAAAACCGATGTTGGCATTAAAACGAGCCAAACGAACACCGGCTCCGGCACAGAAAATAAAGGCCGCGGCCCAACCCAATCCACCGAAATCCTTGAGCGCGAATTCAAAGGCAATCAAAGCCGGGCAAACTCCGAAAGCGGTCATGTCCGCGATGGAGTCAAACTGTTCACCGAAGCTACTTTGTGTGTGCGTTAAACGAGCGACACGTCCGTCCATACCATCTAAAAGCATGGAAAGGAAAATGGTGGCCGCTGCAATACCAAATTCTCCAGCCATTGCCTGAGTAACACCCCAGAAAGCACAAATCATGGATGCCATCGTAAAGGAGTTAGGCAAAAGATAAATACTGCGGGCACGGGCCTCTTTAATACGTTCCTTAATATTTGCTCGAGGAGAACGACGAATTTTTCGCATGATAAAACCTTTCTCTCTTTACTCGCTCAATTAAGCCTTAGGAGCCAATTTGGCCAAAATAGTTTCGGTTCCAAGTACCTTTTCACCGATGGTGACGCAAGGCGTTGCATCCGTGGGCAGATACACATCCAGGCGGCTGCCGAAACGGATAAAGCCGTAACGTTCACCCTTAGATAATTGATCACCCTTTTGGATATAACAAAGGATACGGCGTGCCACAAGACCAGCCACTTGAACCACTGTGATACGGTTGCCGTCATTAACACGAACGATCACCGCGTTGCGTTCATTTTCAGTACTGGCCTTATCTAAATCGGCATTTAAGAATTTGCCAGGATAGTACTGGACATCTTCCACCGTTCCATTAACGGGGAAACGTTGGCAGTGAACATTAAAGATATTCATGAAGACGCTGATCAAAATCGCTTCTTCATTGGTAAAGGGATCGATCGTTTTTTCAACCTTCACAATTTGCCCGTCTGCGGGAGACAAAACAGCTTCGGGCATAGCAGGAACGGTGCGGGGCGGATCACGGAAAAACTGCGTGACAATAATGAAAAATATCCACAACAGCGCGGCTACAAAACCAAATCCGGCCAGTGCCGTCCACAAAAGAGCTAAAAGAAAAGTACCACCGATGTAAGGCCAACCTTCACGAGCCAAAATGGGGTGTGGGTACTTTTGATTCATGAGTCTGTTCTCCGTGACTAAATTCAAACTGCCAATTGTACGCTATTGGCAGAGAGTTTCTGCTTTTTGCTCATGTTAACCGCAAATGATTTTTATTGGCACTTTGTTAAAGGAATGTAACACTTTTCCATTGTCTGAAAAAATGGCCCGTCTGTCTAATACAAACGAGCCTCATTACCAAAAACCCACTTAGCCTAGCGCTTAATGAGAACCTCCGCACTGACCGTTAAATTCAAGTCGCTGGTTCCGGCCTCCAATTGCGGAGCAATCACTGCTGCGTCTCGTGCTGACTTTGCCGAGGCTGACATCATCACATTTAAAGGCCTTGGATTAGCGCTGCCGCTAAACCGCAAAGACTGCAACTGCACCTTAGAGGCTTCACTTCCGACAGATTGAGCAATCCAAACAGCTCTCTGCGTAGCATCGGCTACAGCCAATTTATGAAGTGATTCATCGTATTTTGCTTTAGCTGTATCTGATACTCTGAAATTCAAACCATCTAAAGCCAACTCACCATTGACGCTTTCAATAACCTTAGGCACTAATGTCACATCAGGGGCAATCACTTGCAAAGACTGCGTCACACGCCAAGCAACAATTTTTGGTGTTTGATTGCCTTTTGTCTCGCCGTAAACCGGATAAGAATTGATGTATTGCGTTTTAAGCTGTAATTGATCGCTTACTGCCTTAATTTGAGATAAGCCTTTATTCATCGCTTTGACGGCCTGAGACGTTGCTTCCTGAAGGGTGGAGGCCTGAGCCATAGCCGACCAATTCATCAACGCTTCATCATTAGGAACGGTTAAAGAGGCAGTCCCATTAATACTTAAGGTCAGCCCTTTTTCTGACAACTGAATACCATTCATAGAGTCTGAAGCTATAGCTACACCTATTGTCGCCATTAAAGCACCCGCAGCAGCCACTTGGAGGATTTTATTCATCTATTTATCTCCATAAATAAAATTGATCGGTTAGTCTTATTTTAGGAGTTTAACTCGAGTAAAATGTGACATTATTTTCTTTTCTGTATCAGCTTTTTAAAACGAGACTGTTATGAATCCGATTGTTGTTTGCCGCTTACCGAACCATGTCGGCGACTGCTGTATGACCCTTCCCTCATTGCGTTTATTAGAAGCCAGTGGCTTTACCCCCTATTTGGTCGGCAAACGCTTTGCCGAAGACTTGATGTTGGGAATGGGATGGCGCTTTGACCCGATCGAAGGTCATGTAAGCGAAGACTTGCAAAGACTTCATTACCTCTCGGAACAATTAAACAAGCCTTTGGGACTACTGTTCCCGAATTCTTTTGGCTCTGCCCTTCAATTCCGCTTAGCCGGCATCAGAGCCGCGGGTTTCCCCACTGACGGTCGATTCCTACTTTTGGATCAAAAAGTGCCGGAACCTGAAAAAAATATCCACGAAGTGGAGCGCTTCTTTGCCGCAACGCTTGGTGCAATTAAAGCTTGGGGGAAGGAACCCGCGTGGACTGAACCCACAAAAGACCTTGGTCTCAAATTGATAACTCGCCACACCGCGGGTGCCAAGAACCTCATTGAAAAATTCCATATTCCCGAAAAGTTTGCTTTGATCGCCCCGATTGCCCGAGGCGTTCATCACGGGAAAATTAAGCATTGGACGCACATTAATTGCGTTGTTAGGCCCTTACGTGAACTGGGAATTGAACCGATCGTTTTACCTTCGCCTGACGAAGCTGCGGACGCTAAGGTGGCATGTCCTGATGCCACGCACTTGCCGCCCACCAACTTGGGAACCTATGCTGCTTTATGTAAGGAAGCTCAATTGGTTATCGCTAATGATTCCGGTATTAGCCACGTTGCTGCTGCCGTTGGTGCTCGACAAATTACTTTAATTGGCGTTACTGATCCGAAGCGTACTGGTCCGTGGAATCCCAATGCCGTTGTGTTGGGTAAAGAAAACTGTTGGCCTACAGAAGATGAGGTCATTACCAAAATTAAAGAACTAGTTCATTAAAAATGAATTTTCACCTTAACTCTTAACCTGACTGAAACGAAAATTACTATGCCAGGCTATATGCTTAACGATACCCAACGGATTAAATCCTTTCTTCCCTGGGTAGTTTTTTTTGTCACTATATCTAGTGCTTGTTTGTTATTTTTATTAGGTATTCATTTTGCAAAGTATTTGATTTTTGCTTTTTCAATTCTCAGCATTGTATTGATTTTCGACAAAGAAACTTTCAAAGAGTCTATCAAACAAATTTCAATATTTTTGACTCCTTGGTTATTTTGGTTACTCAGTTTACTTGTACTTAGTGCGATTCACGGGGCTGATGGATACTCATATGGATACAATGCCTTGCTAATAATGGTATTGGTGTTTCTATCCCTACAGCCAATTTCTCTTTCGAGGAATTTACTTATTAGAGTGATCGCTTTATTCCTATTTTTTATGTCTATCGCAATTATTATTCATGTTTTAACGATAGGCTTCATCGATAATGGTGTTTACTCTGTTAATAAGAACAAAGTCGCAGGGGTTGTCACCTTTTTATCTATTTGTTGTTTTAGTAGCTTGATCTTTGAGAAAGATATTTTTGCCTTTAAAGAACAAATTTTTATCGCTTTAAGTGTCCTAACCTCTTTATTGTGTATTGTTCTTTTGGAAGCTAGAACAGCATTATTAGCTTATTTTGCTTTAGTCTTAGTCGTTTGTTTAGGGAAAAAATTTAAAGTCGCCTTGGTAGTGTTGATAATTAGCTGCATTATGGTGGCACTTTTTTCTGCTACAGGCAGAATTCAACAGGGTATTTCTGATTTGCAAAACTTCCAAGATGGAAATAATCGTACATCTTGGGGCATTCGCTTGGAATTATGGAAATTTGCTCTAATCGGTTTCTGCGACTCCCCTGTATACGGATGGGGAAGTAAAGCGTTTGATGCCCTTGTAGACAATGGATATGTCTTTGGAGTGCAGGATTACTTCAGGACTCATTTTCACAGCGATTTTTTCCAAACACTTGTAGGTGGAGGATTAATCGGTGTTATAGGATGGATCAGCACCCTTATCTTACTAGTAAGGCAATCTTGGAAAGATTCTACAAAATTAGCTCTACTAGCCAGCATTTTAGCCATGGGACTAACCGATAGGTATTGGTCTCATTGGATTACGTTTTACCCTTTTGTTTCTCTTTGGGTTTTACTCTATCTGTCAGGGGATAGTGAAGAGAATAGGATAAAAAATGTCTGAAAAAATTAGTGTAATCATTCCGGTTTTTAACGTTGAGAACTATATCCGTGAATCTTTGGATAGTTTATTAAACCAAACTTACAGTAACTGGGAAGCCATAGTGGTCGATGATGGCTCTACAGATTCTTCTCCAAAAATTTTGTCTGAGTACGCTAATCAAGATCAGCGAATAGTCGTTATACGTCAGGAAAATTCCGGTGTTTCAAGCGCTAGGAATACAGCTTTAAGGAAATTAACCGGAGATTATGTTCTCTTTTTGGATCCAGATGATTTTATTCATCCACAATTAATAGAGATCGCCTTATCGAACCTAAAAAAACACAACACTCCATTAATCGTTTTCGGAGCTCAGAAGTTTTATCGTAATACGAAAGTTGCACAATCGAAAGTTGAACTAGATCAAAGTGCCTTCCGTGACATTGGGAAAATCGATTTCTTTTCTTTAATGTTTAATGAACAGCATCATTCAAAATATTGCAAAGGTGGGTATGTTTACACAAAGTTATATAAGAAAGAACTGCTAACTGATTGTTTTTTTGATGATAAACTTTCTTACTACGAAGATGAAGCGTATAGTAACCAGATTTACAACAAATTAGATTCAAATTTCAGAACTGTATATTTAGATTATCCCCTTTACTTTTACCGCCAAAGAGCCTCTAGTGCAATAAGAGCTAATCGAATAAGAAGACTTTTTGCACAATATTCTTGCCGCAAAAGCATTCTGAGACAACATAACCCAAATACTGAAGAGTATCGTACTATCGATCACGCTCGTTTAGTTTGTTTAATCAAATTAATGCAAATATCCTTGTTATCTGGCTACAGTGGTGCTTTTTCTCTATTCAGGAAAATTCTATTATCCAGAAAAGATATTCCATTACGTACTTTGCTACCATATTTAACAGGCCCAGTGTTCGCGACATTTTATTCGAAACGCCGATTAAAAAAGGCCTCAGAAAAAAATAAAAACTTGAAGTATTGGGCTTAAGATAAAAGGGAATGTTATTGTGAAAATTGCTTTTTGTTTATATAAATATTTTCCTTTTGGAGGACTACAACGAGACTTTTTCCGTGTAGCCAAAGAAATTGTCCTCCGAGGACACGCAGTTCGAGTTTATGTCAGGGAGTGGGTTGGCGAAAAACCTACCGATTTTGAAATTATTGAAGTTCCCACTCATTCAATTAGCAATCACGGTAAAAATTCTGAGTACTTCAATTGGGTAAGTAATCACTTAAATAGTAATCCTGTAGATAGGGTCGTTGGTTTTAATCGGATGCCGGGTTTGGACGTGTATTTCACCGGTGACGTATGTTACGCAGAAAAAACAAAAAATAAGAATTTCTTATACAAGCTAACCTCCCGTTATCGTCATTTCATCAGTTTTGAACAGGCAGTTTTTAACAAAGGACTTGCGACCAAGATTTTAGTTCTTACGGAAAACCGTAAATCAGAAATCCAAAAACACTACCACACGGAAGATGATCGCTTTTATTTATTGCCTCCAGGTATTGATATTGATCGAAAATACGATAGGCAACCTCAAGATTGTCGAGAAAAATTCCGCGAAGAATTTGCTTTAAAGAATGAACAAAAACTTTTATTGCAAGTCTGTTCAAATTACGAGCTAAAAGGAGTTGATCGAAGTATTAAGGCCTTAGCCTCTCTTCCCACGACTACGAGAGAAAACACTTTCCTGTTCGTTGTTGGCGAAGATAATCCAGAAAAAATGTCGGCTTTGGCACAAAATTTAAATATCTCAAATCATGTGCGTTTTTTCCGGGGAAGAAATGACATCAGCCGTTTCATGCTTGGAGCAGACCTCATGCTGCACCCCGCGCGACAAGAAGCTGCAGGTATAGTTATTCTCGAGTCCATCGTATCCTGCTTACCCATTATCGTCAGTGGTAATTGTGGTTATTCGTCATATGTGAATACGGCTGGTGCCGGAGTTGTTTTAGCAGAACCTTTTGATCAAAATAGCTACAATCAAACTCTTGAAAAAGTGCTTGAAAATAGCTCATTACGCCAAACGTGGCATGCCAATGCTAAACACTTCGCCGATACACACGATCTTTACGGTTTAGCCAAACGCGCTGCCGATATTATTTTGCAATAACTATGTTTATTCTAGAACCACCTTTTCTCGAAGCTTGGAAAGGAAAAGATCCTTTTGAAGAGGTTGAAAAAATTTCGGGGGATGTCTCTCGGAGCGTAAAAACCAGGCGGACACTCCGTTTTGATTTCGCAAATAAGAGCTATTACCTCAAGTTACACCATGGGACTACTTACGGAGAGGTTTTAAAAAACCTCTTAACCGCTCGTTTACCTGTCCTTGGAGCAGATCGTGAATGGAGAGCCATACACGAATTATCGGCAATTGGCGTAGATACTATGAAGGGAGTTGCATTTGGTCAAAAAGGATGGAATCCAGTTAAAAGAACATCCTTCATTATTACGGAAGATTTAGCCCCAACAATTAGCTTGGAAGATTATTGCAAGAACTGGATCAATAATCCTCCATCCTATTCAATAAAGAGGATGCTAGTTACCAGAGTGGCAGAGATGGTTAGAAATATGCACTCTATCGGCATTAATCATCGCGACTGCTATATATGCCATTTTCTTCTGCATCTACCGTTTAACGGAAATAGTAATGACCTAAAAATTTCAATCATTGATCTCCATCGGGCTCAATTTAGGAAGGCAGTTCCAATTCGCTGGAGGAACAAAGATTTAATTGGTCTTTACTATTCTTGCATGGGTATTGGATTAAGCAACAGAGATTACTTACGGTTTCTCAAAATATATTTTCAAAAACCCTTAAAAAGTATTTTTAAAGAAGAGGTTGATCTTATTTCACAAGCTCAAAAACGAGCTGAAAAAATTAAAGAGCGTTCTGTTAGAAAAGGGTTATAAACATGTCTGAGTTCTCGTTTGGGAAAGTTATTGGCAGAGGTATGGAACGGATATGTTATGCCAACCCTAATAATCCTAAAACTTGCTTTAAAGTGAGCCGATTAGGGCATGATGTTCAAAGCAGAAGAGAGATTCATTATTTTAATTTTCTGAAAAAAAGAAACATTTCTGCCGATTTCTTACCTACCTATTATGGCTTCAAAAAAACAAATGAATTCTTGATTATTGAACAAGAACTTTTTGTCTCTGATGACTCAACGCGTGCGATGCTATTAGGAGATTATGTAAAACAAGCTTCTGAGGCAGAAATTGCTCAACTTGAGCTAAAACTAAAAGAAATCAAAAACGAAATGATTCAAAAAAACATCATCATTTCGGATATTCGTCCTGCCAATATGATGGTTTTGGAAAAATCTAATGAGGGTCTTAAAAGAATTGTTTTTTTAGACGGTTTCGGATCCCCGGAATTTATCCCTTTACCAATCTACTGCCCTTATTTTGGAAAAAAGAAGATTGAAAGACAGTGGAAAAAATTTTGTCGTTATTACTACAATGAAAAGCAACGCGGTTAGTTTCATTGTCGTTGAGTATATTTTTAATCATGTTTAAGAAAACAAGAAAAAAAATAAAGCTCCTGTCTTATCAGCACCCACAAGCCACACAGCAAGTGGAGAATTACCTTCGTAGTTATGCATTTGGGGCTTCATTTTTCAGAACTATCTGCAACGTCCTTTTTTCTCTTCAGGCTAAAAATCGCTTGCCTTTGAATCAAAATCATGAGGAATATGTTCAAAGGATGCTCAACCTTCATCAGCGACATATTGTCATTATGGGGCATGAGCACGTGGCTATCGTTATACGTTTAATCCAGGAAAAGTTAAAACTTGTCGGTATCAGTTCAGAAGTCATTGATAAGCCGCCAGAAGGTGGCTTCAGTGATGCTGTCCACATTGTCCTTTGCCCTCAAGCATTCCGAGCTTTGCCAAGGAACTATATTGCTTTTCAAATGGAACAGCTGGCTATTTCTGATCGCTATCGCAATAAAAGATACTTGGATATTTTATGCAATGCATTAGCTGTGTTTGATTATTCTTTAATGAATATTGAATATATGATCAAACACGGTGTTCCCAAAGAACGCATTTTTTACTTACCTATTTTTTCTAAGGTTCGTAACGATTTCAATCAAAATCTTGTCTATGACGTATTGTTCTATGGCGATATCCATAGCGAGAGAAGACAAAACTTATTAAATAAGCTTAAAAAAGACTTTAATTTGAAAATCGCCTTTAAAGTTTGGGGAGAACAAAAAATTGAAGAATTAAAAAAAGCGAAGGTAATTGTCAATCTACATTTTTATGAGGACGCATTACTAGAGTCCACACGACTGTTTGAATGCTTAGAAATGGGAAAGGTCGTTGTTTCCGAAGAATCTTTGGATCAAGTGACATACCAACATTTAAATGGGATTGTTGAATTTTTCCCGGCTGGAAACTATCCAGAATTAAAACAACTATTAAATAACCTACTCAATAACGATAAGCTGGAACAACAGATCAAAAATATCAAACAGGGTCTTGATAGACAACTTGATTGGTTCACCCTATATTTTTGCCGAGCGTTATTAGCGCTCGATATCATATCCTTTGACGCATTCTACGAAGTCATCGGCAAACAAATTAAGCTTTCCAATAAGGTGACTGTCAGAACTATCGAATATGAAGCTATCAATCCTGATAACTCACTGCTAACGAATAACGGGACAGTCTTGGAAGCCCTTCGACATTACTTGCCGGAAAAAGCCCGTGATTACACTTATGATCTCATACATAGAAACGCAGAACTGTCTGGTAATCCAGCGCCGCAATTAGAGCTAACAGAGCAAACGAAACGTTCCTGGACGTAGTTACTGTGTTTTTTTCAAATTAGCCAAATATTTTTCCATATAGCGGTCAAAGCGTTGAAATAAACGCTTTTGCTTCTGATGGCAAAACCAAGGCCAATAAAGAACCAAAGGAATACGTTGGGCAAAACCAATGTTGTCACAAACAACGGGAAAAATTTCTGTTTGGCTTACTCGGTGACAAAGTATGTTATGGGGTTTCAGTGCCATAGTAACAATGAGGTTATCCCATATATACTTTTTGAGTTTTTCAATCAAAAGCGATAACTCTTGGTCACTCAACTCGCCGTTTTTATAATAGTCCCCTAAAGTCTTTGAACTCTGACCATCGAAATCCATGATACGGTCATACACATAACCGTTACCTAAATTTGTTTGTACTACACCATAAAATCTAGATATGCCACGCCAATCTTTCAAGTACGTGTTTAGGTGTCTGTAATAAGATAATTCTCTTTTTATTTCTTTTAATGCAATATCTGAAGGGTTATAAATAATTTTGATACATTTCTGAGGATCATCGGGATGAATATAACAAGCCCTGTGTGCTCCAACACCAATCACTGAAATATCGGAATGATCTTTTGATAGTTGAATCATTTTAAAAATCCTAACGTCTTAATGAATCTTTGAGTGAAATCGAGACTTTTCAACAAAAGTAACGATTTCCTAATTGTAATAATTTTCTCTACTTTAACTCAAATTAAATATTGGAACGTTAATTCTTATATTCTCTTAATTGTTTTAATAACGGTAACTGCATAAATCTACTAAATAATCGCTTTTGTTTTTGATGACAAAGCCAAGGGCAATAATACTCAACGGGCAAAAAAGAGGCACTACCAATATTGTCACATACAACAGAGATAATTTCCGATTCACTAATTCGATGACAGAGTACGTTATAGGGTTTGATAGACATAGTAACAATACGGTTATCCCATAGATAACGCCGAAGTCTATCAATGAGCCTCGAAAGTTCTTCGTGCAATTGATTTAAATTATTCTGGTTATAACGTTGTTCAATACTTTGTGAGGGCCTTCCATCAAAGTCAACGATACGGTCGTATACAAAGCCTCTCCCAAGGTTTGTTTCAACTTCACCGTAAAATCTCGGTAATCCACTCCAGTCCTTTAGGTAACTTTCAAGATGTTTGTAATAGGCAAGCTCGCGCTTAATTTCCTGGAAAGCGTGTTCTCCGGGATTGTGAACAACTTTAATACACTTACCGGCATCTTCCGGATGGATGTAGCAGGCTCTATGTCTGCCAACACCGACAACCAATGGATTCGAATGATCTTTGGGTAATTCAATCATTTTTAAGCTCTTTTTTAACTAAGCGTCACCTTTGGAGGCGAGATGATAGTCAAGTCCCGGAATTTCTTCCAACTCGTCTAGCAAAGTTTGGTTTAGATAAACTTCCCAGTCTTTTGAAAAAACAAAAGAAGCCTCTTTTCCATGATCCATTACTTTGACGGAAACTCTGCAACCCGCATCATCTACATCGGGTCGATGATCCTCTAAAAATGTCTTTAAGAGATCAAAGTCAAAATTAGGATCCTTTAACTCGATTTGTAAAACCGTACTGTTTTTGGCTCGAAGCGTTGCCGGCACTTCAACAGAACGCGCCGTGATGCTAACTCCCGTTGCCGAAAATTTATCTTCTCGGGCATTGCCTCGAACAAACACCAACTCATCGCTTTTAACGATATTGCGATAAATCATCCAATCATCACCAAAGCACGTCACAGAAATCGTTGATGTTCCATCATCCAGGACAAAACTACCCATCAAACGACCTTCTTTGTTGAAGCTCTGCTTAATATTGGATGCAATGCCTGCCACTTGCACGGAAGGTGATCGACGATTAGCACTTCGTTGAGCAGGTTTGACATTGATGATCGGAGTTGGGTGCAATTGGGCAGCCTCTTCTTGAACAGCACCATAAAAATGCCCACGGAAAACGCATCCCATCACGTCGCGCTCTCCAATCAACTCTTTGTACGCACTCCAGGGTTTTGCATCAATGTATTCAGGCTGCACTTCATCCATCACATCGGCAAATAAACTTTCCTGTCCGGCGTTGGATGATTCACTTTCACTTAATGCAATGGCGTTATCAATATTGGCCGCAAGCTTTGCACGATTAGGCTCTAAGCTGTCAAATACACCGGCCTGAATAAAGGACAACAGTGTTCGTTTAGAGAAATTCGTCCGATCAACGCGGCTCACTAAGTCAAAAAGGTCTTTATAGGGGCCGTTTTGCTCACGCTCCCTAACAATTGTCTCTGCCGCATCTTTGGGAATGCCCTTAATGCCGCCTAAGCCGTAACGAATTTCATGCATTGAAGTCGGCACAAATTCCCATTCACTCTTATTGATGTCGGGCGGCAATACAGAGATATCGTTTAAGAAGCAGTCATCGATAAGGTGCTTTAACTTTTCACCCGAATCCATCACCAAGCACATATTGGCTGCCATAAAGGGAGCCGGATAATGTACTTTCAGGTAAGCCGTTTGGTAAGCAACGTAAGAGTAAGCGCAGGCGTGGGATTTATTAAAACCGTATCCAGCAAACTTTTCCATCAAGTCAAAGAGGTCGCCCGCTTTATCCTCGGCCATTCCGCGCTCAACTGCACCTTTTACGAACACCGCGCGTTGACGCTTCATTTCATCGACTTGCTTTTTACCCATGGCACGACGCAAAAGGTCTGCGCCACCCAGTGAGTATCCACCGATTATCTGCGCCACACGCATCACCTGTTCCTGATACACCATAATGCCGTAGGTTTCTTTCAAAACAGGCTCTAAGCGTGGATCCGGGTAATGTACTTCCTTTTCACCGTGCTTACAGGCGATATATTCAGGAATAAGATCCATCGGACCCGGACGATAAAGGGCATTTAAAGCAATCAAATCTTCTAGGCAATCGGGCCTTGCATCACGCAAAAGCTTTCTCATGCCGTCACTTTCAAATTGAAACACGGCACTCGTATTGCCCACTTGGAAAAGGTGATACGTTTCCGGATCGTCAATCGGGATCGCTTCCAAACGCAGCGTGGTATTTGGATCCAACTGACGGATAAAGCGCATGGCAAATTCCAAAATCGTCAGCGTCGTTAATCCCAAAAAGTCGAACTTCACCAACCCAACGTTTTCAACGTCTTTTTTGTCAAATTGACTGATCACGTTATCCGGGTTTTCATCCTGCGAATACAATGGGCAGAAATCAGTCAGTTTACCCGGAGCAATCAGCACGCCCCCGGCGTGCATACCCAAGTTACGCACCAAGCCTTCTAAAGGAAGCGCCTTATCAACAAGCTGCGCAACAGATTCATCTTTCTCAATCAGGTCTTTTAAATCCGGCACAGTCTTGATGGCTTCTGCCAACGTCACGTTTTTTCCTGGTTGAGCCGGAATAAGGCGCGAGACCTTGTCACAAAGGCTGTAACTGATACCCAACACCCGGCCGACATCACGAATCACCCCCTTGGCGCCCATCGTACCGAACGTGGCAATTTGGCTCACGGCATCTTCACCGTAGCGGGATTTAACGTAATTAATCGTGCGTTGACGGTTGTACTGACAGAAGTCCACGTCAAAGTCAGGCATGGACACACGTTCCGGATTCAAGAAACGTTCAAAGAGCAAGTCGTACCGTAACGGGTCCATGTCGGTAATTCGCAAAGAATAAGCCACCAGCGAACCGGCGCCCGATCCACGCCCCGGGCCCACCGCCACCCCATTTTGTTTAGACCAGTTAATGAAGTCCTGCACGATGAGGAAGTAGCCTGGAAATCCCATTTTCTTGATGATTCCCAATTCAAACTGCAAACGTTCTTCATAACGAGGACGTTCTTTTTCCCGCTTTTCCTTATCGGGGTACAAGAATTCCAAACGCTGTTCTAGCCCCTCATGAGAGAGCTGATCGATGTAATCATCCAAACTCATGCCATCCGGCGTTGGGAAAAGCGGCAATTGCGGTTTGCTTAAAACCCCCTCTAAGTTACAACGCTTGGCAATTTCTACAGTATTGGCTATAGCGGAAGGCACATCAGCGAAAAGGCTGATCATCTCTTCCGGAGTTTTTAAGTACTGCTCCTTGGAGTAGAGCTTTGGACGAGATTTATCGGCTAAAACATCGCCTCTGGCAATACAAACACGAATATCGTGGGCATCAAAATCTTCAGGTTCCAAAAATTGGATGGGATGCGTAGCCACCACCGGAATATCGCACTCATCAGCAATACTTAAGTGATAACGAACAACAGCCTCATCAGAAGGACGGCCGGCTCTCTGCAACTCCAGGAAAAACCGATCTCCCCAGAGAGACTTCATTTTCTTTGCCAAAGCAATGGCTTCAGCTTTCTTTCCGGACAAGCACAATTGAGCAATTTGTCCTTCAGGGCCCCCAGAGAGAAAAATCAGTCCTTCATGATGCTTAAAAAGCCACTCTAGTTTTGTTTCTCCACGCCCCATGTACTGATTTTTTAACCATGCATGGGTAAGGATTTCACAGAGATTTTTGTATCCTTCATGATTTTGGCAAAAGACTGCCATCCTAAACGGCTTATCTCGATCTGTCTCATTCTGGATAACCAAATCGCACCCCATCAGCGCTTTCACACCTGCCTTACGCGCATGGGTATAAAAAATAAGGCCGCCAAAGATATTATTTAAATCTGTTAAGCCTAAGGCACCTACGCCCTGTTCTTTTACTTTCTTAATGGCTGAATCGAGTCTTACCGTACTATCAGTAACGGAATACTCAGAGTGCATACGGAGATGGACAAATTGAGGCTGTGTCAATTTAAAACTCTTAAAAATTATTCAATTCTTTCTATGATTTCAGCATTGTACTGAGACAAATTTATTTCATCTCTTACTTCCCTACCCTTCTTTAGTTCATTAACATACTTACCTGGTATAGGAATTTTTTTGGTAACCCCACGTAAAAACCACTCATATTCAATATCAAGATGACCTACATCTAAAGCCTGATACCCTTTTCTACTTAAATCTAGGATCAAAGGTTTTGCTGCGGGCCCTAACGCAACTAAAATCAACGCATCTTTGGGTATTTTGTTTGACGCCTGAAGGATAAGATCATATTTTTCAAAGGCATTCTTTGCAGGGGCTTCAATTCTTCTAATCGTTTTAGCTCCGCTCAGTAAATCATTCCCAACACCGAATCTTGTTTTTTCTCCTTCGACAATGACAATATCTCTTGCGAAAAAAATCTTTTTAAAGTCGTTGAAAATTTGACAAGCGATAGACTTTTCATGTTGATCAATATAAGGGCGCGTCATTTGCGTGTTCCCATACTCATAGTCCTGACGTAAGTTCTGCCTTAGATACGGAAAAAACTTACAGATGATGGCTATCCAGTGATAACGCGCGCGTTTCGTATACGCTGTCATTTTTTCTATGTCGAAAGGCTCTGGTACACATAACAAAACATTTTGGTCTGTATTTGTCAGAACTTCCAACAATGCCTTTCTCAGGTGAACAGACATTTTTTGATATCCTGGCCCCCCAACTCCTTTGAGAATACCGAACTCACCATCACCCAATCTGACACAGGAACAATTTGTTTTTCTTATTTTTTCAAGCGTTTCAATAGAACTTAACACTTTAATTTTTGGGAAGAAATTTTTGATAATCGGCCATACAAGGTAAACCCAAAAATAAATTTTTTTAAACTTGTGTAGAAACCCCATAAATACCTCAATGTTATAAATCAATTCATTAGCTAAAATCCATATCTGTAAAATTAGTAAAGTCTGATTTTATTTAATCAGTAGGGAACAGAAATGAATAGTTTTTCTTTGAGATACATAAGAAAGAATTTGCATTCTCAAGCTCTCATCAGTTCATCAACATTTGAAAATTTGTCTAATTATATTTTTAGCCGAAAGTATAGTGCTGAGCTAATCAGGCTCATGATAAACGTTTTTTTTAAAACAGGAAAAGCCCAGACAACAAACAATTTTTACGTTCAGAGATTTACTATTCTTTGTCCCAAGTACCTCCAGTTCCTTGGCAAACTTATTCAAAATCATTTATCTGAGCTGGGAATTCTCTCGAATATCATTGGCAGTGAGCCCAAAACTGGCTTTTCAAATAACCAAGTCTATATTGTTCTTTTTCCTCAGCATTTTAAAGTGTTACCTCCATATTACCTTGTCTTTCAACTGGAACAACTGGCAATCAGTGACCGTTTTAGAAGAGAGTCTTATCTATCACTATTAAAAAATGCCATTGCTGTTATGGAATACTCACAAAAAAATTTTGAGTATCTTCAATCTTATGGAATAAAGAATTGCTTCTACGTTCCGATTTTTTCAAAAGTACAACATTTGCCTAATCAAGAACCACTTCATGATGTTTTGTTTTACGGTTCTACAAGTAGTGAACACCGACAAAAATTTCTGTCCAAATTAGGGAAAGACTTCAATGTCCACATTGCTAAAAGTATTTGCGGTGAACAAACAATTGAGGCTATTCACAACTCTAAAGTTATTGTTAATTTGCACAATTACGACAACGCCTTGTTGGAGTCTACTCGCATTTTTGAATGTTTGTCTGCTGGAGCTGTCATCGTTTCTGAGGACGGGAATGATCAAAATGAATACGATTATTTATCGGACTTCGTGGATTTTGTGAAATCCAACAATTACGACCAACTAAGGTCAAAGATTTCTGAAAGGTTGAGCAATGACAACTACAAAACTCAAAGAATCTTTATCCGGGACCAACTAGAAAAACAATTTGATCGTTTTGGGTTCGGTTTCTCAAGAATGCTTCTCGCATTGGGATATATTTCGTTTGATACTTTCTGTAAAACATGGATAACCAAATGCCTGCCCCCTCCCAAAGAAGGTTATGTATCGATACGAAATGAGAAACAAATTAACTTTACTGAAAACTTTACCTTCTGCACATTGCGTCACCACTCAAAGTGGATAGAAAACGAGTTGAATACAAAATTTCTTTGTCTACTAGCAAAACAAAATGATTTATCTTATCTAACAGTGGATTTTGACGGAAAGTGCTCAAAAGAGTATTTGAAGCAGCTATCCAAATACTTTCTTAGCCAACATATTGATCATCCTATTCTATGCTCTGGCATAGCTTTTATACCAAATATAGCATACACGCAAATTATCTCTTGGAATGAACTCCCTCGGATTGTAAATAGCGATAAATACAGTTTGTGGGATAATTTCGAAAAGGTTAATCAGGGTACAATCGAAAAGATTACATATAGCCCTTGTTTAAAGGATTAGTTTTATGGCAATTTCAATCTCTGAGACAAAATTAAACGAGATAAAAATTATTGAACCGAAAGTCTTTGGTGATGCTCGAGGTTTTTTCATGGAGTCTTGGAATAAAAGAGATTTCTCTCAAATAACGGATATCATCTTTGTTCAAGACAATCAATCAAGAAGCAAAAAAGGAGTGGTGAGAGGACTTCATTTTCAGCTTCCTCCCCATGCACAAGCAAAACTCGTTCGTTGTGTCGTTGGTAGCATTTTCGACGTCGCTGTTGACATTCGACGCTCCTCTCCAACATTTGGTCAATGGGTTGGAGTTGAACTAAGCGCAGAAAATAAAAAACAACTTTGGATACCCGAGGGCTTTGCCCATGGTTTTGTAGCCCTGACGGATTATGCAGAAGTTTTCTACAAAACCAACGAGTACTGGCATAAAGAGTCTGAAGGTTCTATTCGTTGGGACGATCCGACGCTCAATATCCAATGGCCATTAGATGTTAATCCTTGCCTTTCTGAAAAAGATGCAGCCGCTCCTTTCTTTAAGGATGCTATTCTTTTCGATTAATTGGGGACACTAAGATGATTCTTGTTACCGGTGGAGCTGGATTTATTGGTTCTAACTTTGTATTAGATTGGCTCAAAGAAAGCAATGAACCTGTTGTTAATTTAGATGCCTTGACTTACGCTGGCAACCTCGAAAATCTTCAATCCTTAACAGATGATCCCCGTCATATCTTTGTGAAAGGCAATATCTGTGATAAGGAATTGGTTTCGTCATTGTTGACGAAATATAAACCTCGTGCAATCGTTCACTTTGCAGCTGAAAGCCACGTGGATCGCTCAATCTTTGGCCCCGATCTTTTCTTTGAAACGAATGTGATGGGGACGCTAAACCTTTTAGAATGTGCCAAGGCCTATTACGATCAAGAGCTTTCTGAAAATGAGCGCTCAGCTTTCAGATTTTTACATGTTAGTACGGACGAAGTTTATGGAAGCCTTACATTTGACGAGCCGGCCTTTACTGAAGAGACTCCCTATCGTCCAAATTCTCCTTACTCTGCGTCTAAAGCTTCCAGTGATCATGCGGTACGCGCCTGGTTTCATACTTACGGCTTTCCGGTTTTAACTACCAATTGTTCCAATAATTACGGACCATACCAATTCCCGGAAAAGTTAATCCCCTTAGTTATTTCAAATGCCTTAGCTCGTAAACCGCTGCCGATCTACGGAGATGGGCTCAATATTAGAGACTGGCTATACGTTGGCGACCATTGTTCCGCTATTCGCTGTGTACTTGAAAATGGAAAGATAGGCGAAACCTATAATGTAGGTGGCCATAACGAAAGAAACAACATCACGATCGTTAAGACCATTTGCGCTATTTTGGATGAAATGAGACCGCATCGGGATGGTTCTTACGCAAACTTGATCACTTATGTGAAAGACCGCCCGGGGCATGACAGACGTTATGCAATTGACTCAACCAAGCTTCAAACACAATTAGGTTGGAAACCTAAGGAATGTTTTGAAACAGGTATTCGCAAAACAGTACAGTGGTACTTAGATCATCAAAATTGGGTCAAAAATGTCCAAAGCGGTGCGTACCGCGAGTGGACTGTTAAACAATACGGTAACTGGTAAAGATACGATGGCAAAATTTCTCATCTTGGGGAAAAATGGACAAGTCGGTTGGGAGTTGCAAAGAAGCCTTGCTCTTCACGGTGAGGTTCTCTGTCTTGGTCGCCATGATGAGGGAGGAAATCTATCCTACCCGGAGAAGGTGGCCGCTGCTATTTTAAATTTCTGCCCCAACGCTGTTTTCAATGCCGCTGCTTATACGGCTGTTGATAAAGCTGAAACGGAAAACAAAGAAGCGTACTTAATTAATGCTCGGGCACTTCAACCTGTTGCAAGTGCTTGTAAAGAAATTGGAGCTCTGTTGGTTCATTACAGTACTGATTACGTCTTTGATGGCTCGGGGCAAACCCCTCGCACAGAAGAAGCTCCGCCGTCTCCTATCAATATTTATGGAGCCTCTAAACTTGCGGGTGAAAAGGTTATTTTAGATTCCGGTTGCTCTTCTCTAATTTTCCGTACAAGTTGGGTATACGGGGTTCATGGGAAAAATTTCATAAAAACCATCTTAAGATTAGGTCAAGCAAAAGAAACTCTCAATGTTGTTAATGATCAGGTTGGAGCGCCAACCTCAGCTGAATTTATTGCAGATGTTTCCACTGCTTTGGCCATTCGAGTTTTAAGTGGGGAAAAATCTCTATTGGGAACCTATCATTTAGTCCCCGATGGTGAAACAGATTGGTGCGATTTCGCCAAATGGATTATTTCTAACGCTCAAGAATTAAATTATCCATTGACTTTGTCAGCGCAAGCGATCAAAGGAATTCCTAGCGAAGAATATCCAACGCCTGCGAAAAGACCGCGTAACTCTCGTTTGGATAACAATAAACTGAAAGCGCTTTTCCCCAAACAAAGTATTCATTCATGGGATACTTACGCTAAACGAGTGTTGATAGAACTGGCAGGAATTTAAAGGAGTGAAACAATGAGTCGTAAGGGCATTATTTTAGCCGGGGGATCGGGAACGAGACTTTATCCGGTTACGTTGACAGTTAGTAAGCAGTTGTTGCCGATTTACGATAAACCGATGATTTATTACCCACTGAGTACTTTAATGCAAGCCAAAATTCGAGATATTTTGGTGATCAGCACTCCAAGGGACATGGGTCGGTTTGAAGAATTATTAAAAGACGGTTCCCAATGGGGTATCAATATTTCATATTGTGTTCAACCTACCCCTGACGGCCTCGCGCAAGCTTTTATTTTAGGTAGAGACTTCATCGGTAATGATCCTTCTGCCCTTATTCTTGGAGACAATATCTTCCATGGTGCATATTTAAACCAGTTGCTGTCACGAGCAAATCAACGTCAAGATGGAGCAACGGTGTTTGCCTATCAAGTCAATGATCCAGAGCGCTATGGCGTTGTTGAATTTGATAAGAACTTCAAAGCAATATCAATTGAAGAAAAACCACAAAAACCCAAATCTCAATACGCTGTAACCGGTCTTTATTTTTACGACAATACGGTCTGCGATATTGCTAAAGAAGTGAGGCCGAGTGCACGAGGAGAGCTGGAAATTACAACTGTTAATGAAACCTACTTAAAACAAGGGAAATTAACGGTTGAGATTATGCACAGAGGTTTTACTTGGCTTGATACGGGGACACACGACAGTTTGATGGATGCGGGGGGCTATATTGCGACAATTCAAAATCGTCAAGGCATTCTGATTGGCAGTCCTGAGGAAATCGCTTTTGAAAATAAATGGATTTCCTCAGATGAATTAGACTGTTTAGCGAACAAATTAATTAAAACAAGGTATGGGCAATACCTGAAGTCCCTGTGCTAATAAAGTTTTTTATTTACCCCAAATGGCCTTCTGAATCGAGGGCTATATTTTTATCACTATAAAATGACTGATGCTTATCATCAATATAGAACGGCACTGGTAGCAGCAAACACACTTGTCGCGCGATAGAAGATTATTCACCTTGATGAATCGACCTCTTAAATTGCAAAATAATTAATCAAAATAGTTGTCTATAAATTTATTCGATACAATTGATTCCAATTATCTTATAAATTATTTTAGATCATCCTCAATTAGGATAAATTATGAAGTGTTATTTTGCTTTAACAGAACCAGATTCTGACAACGAGGTCTATATTGATTTGCTTGAAGTGACTTTGAAATCAGCAGTAAAAAACACTTCATTAGATCTATATGCGTTATACGATGGAAAAGTAGATAGTCGTTGCTATTCCCTCCTTAAAAAATATAACGTCAATATTATTCCTCATAAATTTTCGCACGAACAATTTCTACCAATTGTTTATCCAGAAGATTACATAAGACAACAATATGGTAAGGCCATTAGTTATAAAAAAATAGCCGGTGCATTTATGAGGTTAGACATTCCATTTATCGAAATGGATGATGAATTTGTTTTATATTGTGACATTGATGTGCTCTTTAATTGCGAAGTTAACCTAGATGAGTTACCTAAACCACGTTATTTAGCGGCAGCTCCAGAGTTTGAAAAAGACGTAACAAAGATGTCTTATTTTAATTCAGGTGTTTTACTATTAAACGTTCGTAACATGAAAGAAAAGATAACAAACATATTTAACTGTATGAAAAAAGGGGAAAGGAATTCTTCTGGACTTTTTGATCAGGGCTTTCTTAATCAGTTCTGTTTTGAAGATATGGATCTCCTCCCAATTGAATTTAATTGGAAACCTTATTGGGGAATAAATCCTCAAGCCAAAATTATTCACTTCCACGGAATGAAACCAAACGGAAATATTGATAACTCGGGTTTTACAATGAAAACCTCTGTTCACTACCGAATATTAAAAGGTCATCCACTAGATTTTGAGGGACTTGTTTACTACAACATGCTTTTCTTTGAAACCCTAGGGAAAGATGGAAAGCAATGGATGGCCACCTATTTGACTAACGTTTTTATGACTTATTTATACCATTCGAAAAGTAAAAGTTGTATGAGTAAGATAAAAAATAAATATTTGGGTGGTGTCAAATCTTTTTTACAAAGAATCGGAGAACTTGGGGGGGGGGTAGTTTACTCACTTTAGATCGATCCCTGGGATTTTTTACGTGACAAGAATTATGAGCCGAAATCAAGAATGCTTGCTTTTTTGCTCCCGCACTAGTGGACAAACAGATTTGATGCTTTTCTCCATCCGAACCTAAATATAAAATCATCAACTGCTCCAACTGTAAGGGTGGAGTCTGTATGGACCTGAAAGGTATAAAGTTTTAGTCGGTAAATTTTTATGCTTATTATCTTTGTGGGAAAGCCCCTACTTAAAAATAAGGAAAAACTGCATTAGAAATTATCCAAGTCTCGTTCAACAATTTCATTAATCACAATTGCTGGTTTGAATTTATTAATCGCTTGGATCTTTTCGTCCATTGAGCTACGTCTTGATACGTACATGACGTTCGAGAAATACATATTGAAATATGGACTCATGGCATTATTGAACGAATCACAAAATACCAAAAGTTTTGTCCTGTACACTGCCGATTCATTTTTCATGTATGCATAAAACTTAGAGGGAGCACTCCCCGAAGAAACTGTAAAAGGTTTCTGTTCCTCTTTCTTGTTTGCCTCTTGCCACTTCACAAATAAGTGATCCGGGTGTTGAAAAACGTAATCGAAATCTTTAGTAATCTTGTAGTCACTCGGCAAAGCAAGTATGTGTGCCAGGTCTCCTAGCTTTTCATTTTTGATTTGTTTTAAATCCATCAAGGGTATTTCATGGAAATCACCAATAAGTCTGAGACGTTCCATATTTTTCATGAGAGAAACAAATCCAACTTTAGCCCCTAACAAATTCCAGTGCGTATCAGACTTATGGAACAATTGCCCTTCTGAAGTCTTCGACTTTAACTCCAACGCTGGATATACGACATCCACCAAAGTTTCATCTTCGATTTTGCTAATTAATTTTCTTGTATAAATTTCTGAATTTTTACAAGCAGCTCCAAGCCATTGAGGCAATTCAACACAATAGATATTGTGTTTATCGGGAGCGATAAACAATACGTAGGTGCCTCCCAGTTCCTCTGTTGTGGTTTTTAGCAAGTCAATTTTATTAATTGAAGATTGGAATTCATAATTATCTAAGGGAAAGTTTTCCTGGCAATGTTTATCAATCACTCTTGAATAGTCATTTCCCAAAAAGATCCATTCATTCTTGCCGATAAGCCCCTTGCTTAAATCGAATCGAGAGACCTTTTCAGGATCTAAAAGTAGCTCGTTTAACACGGGAACTAACTCTTCCTTGCCCATCAGACGATCATCTATATATTGATTTTTATTACCAAAAAAGCGCTTTAGTCCATGAGATGTAAAACGATCTATTCCAGTCATTGATACTACTTGTCTATTCTCTGAAGGCAAAAATACCCCGCTTTGTTCTCCAAAAATGAGCAGGCTACCAAAAAACGGTACTACAAAAAGAATGACAGTAAAAATAGCAAGAATTCTTTTCATGATGTCTTAGAAATTGAAATAAATAAACGGATTCCTCGCTCCTGTATAGAGGATAGCCATAGACAACAATACTAAAGCGACATTTACACCAAAAAGGCAAGCATTAAACGATTTAACCTCAATCTCACTGTTATTAAATAACTGTTTTGAGCACAATGAAATAGCCAATCCAACAAATAAAACAGCAAGGTTCAACACTCCGAAAGAATTTTGGTATTCAAATCCATTCAACCCAAACATAGACTGAAAATAATTGGTGGCCTGAGACAAATCATTAGCTCTAAAAAATACCCATCCGAACACAACCATTAACATGCAGTAGCATCTTTGCACTAATACAGGCAATGAACTTAAAAGGGTTGCGAATGAAGTTCTTTCCAAGATTAAAAGACAGCCATGAAAAAGACCCCAGATCAAAAACGTCCACTGGGCTCCATGCCAAAGTCCGCATAAGACAAATACAATGACTAAATTTCTATAGGTCAATAACTTCGAGCAGCGACTACCCCCAAGTGGGAAATACAAGTAGTCTCTAAACCACGTTGAAAGCGAAACGTGCCAACGTCTCCAAAATTCTTTAATGCTTTGACTTCTGTAGGGTGCAAGAAAGTTTTCCTGAAAACGAATACCCATCATCGCAGCCAAACCAATAGCCATGTCAGAATATCCAGAAAAATCGAAATAAATTTGAACTGTATAGGCAAGAGCTCCCAACCAAGCGTCGGCCATTGACAACTGACCATTTGAATAAAAACAAATATCGGCAATCGGCGCTACTGAATTTGCAATCAATACTTTTTTATTGATTCCTAAAATAAATCGAAAGACTCCCCATGTAAACAGATCCCAATCGCGTTTTCTGTTCTGAATATCCTGTCTAACTGACTCAAAACGAACAATAGGACCTGCGACAAGATGAGGGAACATAAAGAAATACGTTAAGAAATCCGTTGTTTTGTAGTCGCCAACCTTCCTGTTATACAGATCAATAAGATAGCTGATGCCATGAAATACAAAAAAACTAATCCCTAGAGGTAAGTGTGGACTGTCTAGATTGGGAAATGCCGAGCCCCAACCTAAACCAAGTAAGTCAAATAACACTAAAAATTGACTAAGAACCCAAAATAAATATTTGAAATAAAAAAGAACTGTCAGATTAGTAAAAATACCCGCAACAAGATAAATCTTCTTAATTTTTGCAGAAGAAACATTTGCAATCCGTCTTCCGAAAAGAAGATTAATAAAAGCCAGTATGACCAATAAAAAAACACCCGTTGCTTCGCCCCACACATAAAACAACAGACTCGTAAAAATTAATAACGCATTGCGAAAGTAGGACTTATTACTGATTAAATCAGCAAGAAGAAAAACTGGCAAAAAGAAAAAAAGAAAAGTTGTAGAGGAAAAAACCATCTCTAAAAATACAGCTAATACGAAACTGAACCGAAGTTTACCCAGTTTGTTATACAAATCAACACAAATTCCATTCAAATGAAAACAAAATCACATCAGGAACTGTAATATTGACCTGTTTTATTTATAGGTTTACATCATGAGCAACAACCCTCTTTTATCCATCAACGATTTAATTGATTTTCCAGCTATCAAACCTGAGCACGTCGTCCCCGCAATGAAATCTTTGATTGCCGACGCTCAAGAGACTTTAAGCATCGTTACTCAGGATTTGACCCCTGCCACATGGGATGATGTCATCACCCCATTAGAAAAAAAGACACTTGCCCTGTCTCGCGCCTGGGGCGCGGTCAGTCACCTAATGAGCGTGTGTGATGAACCGGAACTTCGTAAAGCCTATAACGAAGCTTTACCGATTGTCACTCAATTTTGGATTGGCTTATCACAAAGTTCGCTTTCTCAAAAATACAAAGCGATTAAAGAAAGTGACGGTTTTAAAAATCTCTCTGCCGTTCGCCAACGCATCATCAATGAAGAATTGATTGACTTTAAGTTAGCCGGTGCTTTCTTACCAGAAGATAGAAAGGCTGAACTTAAAACAGTTAAAGAAACGTTAGCTCAAGAAAGCCAAAAGTTTTCCGAAAACTTATTGGATGCCACCAATGCATACGGTCTTTTAGTTGACGATGAAAAAGAGTTGGCCGGCATCCCTGCCGATGACATTGCCGCCTTTAAAGAAACGGCTCAAGCGGCCAATCAAGAAGGCTACCGAATCACACTGCAAATCCCCCATTATTTAGCTGTTTTGCAGTATGCCCAAAATAGAAAATTGCGCGAAACGCTTTACCACGCTTATGTCATCCGTGCTTCTGAATTGGATTTCGACGGCAAATTCAACAATAACGATGTGATGCGCCGCATTGTGGATTTACGTGCTCAGGAAGCCAGACTTTTGGGTTACAGAAATTACGGCGAAGTGTCTTTGGCAACCAAAATGGCAAAAACGCCTGAAGAAGTTGTGGCCTTTTTACGAGATCTCGCACAAAAAAGCTTACCTCAAGCCAAAGCAGACATGGCGGAAGTTAAAGCTTTTGCTAAAGACAACCTTGGTATTGCCGATCCTCAAAGTTGGGATCTTCCCTATGCAAGCGAAAAGCTTCGTGAAGCCCGTTATGCCTATTCTGATCAAGAGGTTAAGCAATACTTCACGCTTCCCGCTGTCTTTAGCGGTCTATTTGGGCTGGTGCAAACGCTCTTTAACATCCGCATTGTTAAAGACAACGCTCCGGTCTGGCACCCTGATGTTCAATTCTTCCGAATTGAAAACGCTCAGGGTGAAAAGATTGCGCAGTTTTATGTCGACCTCTATGCTCGCCCCAATAAGAGAGGCGGCGCTTGGATGGATAACGACCGAACAAGAAACCGCTTGTATGGAGCACTACAAACACCCGTTGCCTATCTTGTCTGCAACTTCGCTAAGCCTGTCGGCGATAAACCTGCGCTTCTCACGCACGATGATGTGCTTACACTTTTCCACGAATTCGGTCACGGCTTACACCACATGTTAAGCCGCATTGAAGAACCGTCAGCGAGCGGCATCAACGGCGTGGAATGGGATGCTGTGGAGTGCCCGAGTCAATTTATGGAAAATTTCGCCTGGGATTGGACTGTGCTTGAAAGCCTTACAAGCCACGTACAAACCGGTGAGAAGCTTCCACGGTCGCTATACGACAAGATGCTTGCCGCCAAGAATTTCCAAAGTGCTATGGCCATGGTGCGCCAGCTTGAGTTTGGGCTCTTCGATATGCTGCTTCACACTGAGTTTGATAGTCAGAAAGACAACATTCTTGATCTTTTGGCCCAAGTTCGTGAGGAAGTCGCCGTTACTCAACAGCCCGACTACAACCGCTTTCCCAATTCTTTCAGCCACATTTTCGCGGGCGGCTACGCCGCAGGCTACTACAGCTACAAGTGGGCTGAAGTGTTAAGCAGTGATGCTTTCTCCTTATTTGAAGAAACCGGGGTATTAAATCCCGAAACCGGCAAAAAATGGTTAAATGAAGTACTGGCCGTGGGCAGTTCCCGTCCTGCAATGGATTCGTTTATTGCCTTCCGAGGACGCGCTCCTAAAATTGACGCCTTGCTTCGCCACAGTGGCATTAAGCCCATTGCCAAATAAGGAGGTCGTATGAAAATTGCCACCTGGAACGTCAATTCTCTCAAAATGAGACTTCCTCACGTCTTGGACTGGCTTAACCAGTCTAAAACGGACATCCTGTGTTTGCAGGAACTCAAAATGACCGATGATCTCTTCCCGATCGAGGCTCTTGGAAATAGCGGGTTCGGGGCGGTCTGGTCCGGGCAGAAAACGTATAACGGCGTGGCAATTGTCTACCGCAAGGATAAATTTGGGGAGCCTGAGTCCGTCCAGAAAAATATTCCGACGTTTCCAGATGAGCAAAAGCGCCTGATTGCCTCCACTTTCAAAACAGAATCGGGAAAAATTCGGATTGTCTGCGGGTATTTCCCCAACGGCTCTGAGGTGGGCTCGGACAAATTTGCCTATAAACTCGCCTGGCTGGGCGCTCTTAATCATTGGTTAAAAAATCAATTAAGCGAATACTCTCAATTGGCGCTTTTGGGCGACTTTAACATTGCGCCTGATGACCGTGATGTCTGGGATCCCAAGGGATGGGAAGGCAATATTTTGGTTTCTCCCCAAGAGCGTCAAGCTTTCAGTAACCTTCTGTCTCTTGGGCTTTCCGATTCCTTCCGACTTTTCGAGCAACCTGAAAAGCGCTACACATGGTGGGATTATCGGATGCTGGGTTTCCAGAAAAATCATGGCTTGCGAATTGACCATATTTTGGTTTCCAATGCGTTAAAGTCCAAAGTCAAAGCCGCGGACATTGATAAAGCCCCCCGCAAATGGCCAAAACCCAGTGATCACACTCCCTATTGGATTGAAATTTAAAAGAAGCAGATAATTGAAGTTGATATCTGTTTATGGAAGAGCTATGTATACACGTTGGAGTTCAGAACTAACCTCGCTTCTTAAGCCTTCTTACGGAACGAAGTCTCTCAGGATTGGCAATCTTGAGTACCATGTTTTGCCTTCTGATGAGCAAGCCGCATTACTAGAGGTAGCCCCCAAGCTTGATAGCTTAATTGAAGAAGGAAATGTCCAAAAGCACTCTAAGAAATCAACCGCCAGTCTATTTAAGGCTGGTGAAACGCTTGTGTTCGGCAAACATGTTCGTTTTCACCAAAAAGCTTTTGGACTCCGTTTCCGTTATTTTTTACAACCCTCCCGCAGTTTTTGGACTGCTGTAGTCGCAAAAAAACTGGAAGAAGCCGGACTTGGAACTCCTAAAGTTCTAGCTGTGGGAGAGAGACGAACACTACAACTTATTTCGGACTCTTACATTATTACCGAAGCTCTTAAGGATGCCTATACCGCTGATAAAGTTTTACGGAGTCAACCGAATAGCTATGAGTTGTTGCAAAATGCCGGCCGCTTATTAAGACGCCTTCACGATGCCGGTATCACCCACGGTGATATAAAACTGGCCAATTTTTATGTCCAAGGTGACTCCATGGGCTTTTGGGACCTGGATTCCGCCATGGTGTTTTCCGGTCAAACACCTCAAAAATGGATCATCCGAGATTTGGGACGACTGTTATCATCTTTTATTCTCACAGTCGATGACATGCCCCAAACACAGGATTACTTCAGGAACGCTCCTGAAATTGCCCAGGTATTGGCCGATGCCTACGGCACTGATGTCCAGACTTTTTTACCGTCTTATTACAGTTATTGGCTCAAAAAAATTAAACTCAAACACGATTTCGGTTAATTCTTCTTAAGGAGTCCTCTCATATGAAAACAGTGGCAGTAATCGGCGCTGGGGCGCTGGCTCATATTTTCTGCAGAGAAACGCAAAGACTGCTTTCTGACGACTATCGCATTGTCGCCGTAATGGCCCGTCATGAAGAGCATGCCAACGAATTAGCTGAGTCTTTGGATGCTGATGCCTGTACTACGCTTGATGATCTCCTCTCAAGCTTTCCTGACATTGTTGTTGAATTTGCCGGCAGGGAAGCCGTGAAAGAATACGCCCAACGTGTTCTTGAACATGGCTCCGATCTTGTGATTGCTTCAATTGGAGCATTGGCTGATGATGCTTTTAGAAAACACCTTGAAGCAGTAGCAAAAGACAGCCACCGCAAGGTCTATCTGCCCAATGGAGCAATCGGTGCTTTGGACTTAATGCAAACGTTTGCTTTAATGGGCAATGCTGAAGTGGTGATCGGTAACACAAAAGCACCGAAAAGCTTGGAAGGCGCTCCCTATCTAAACGGTGAAACTCTTCCCTCAGACAAAAAAGATGTTATTTTTACCGGGTCCGTACCTGACGCTATCAATGGCTTTCCTAAAAATGTCAATGTCGCGGTTGCAACCGCTTTGGCTTCCGGAGCCCTTTATGATGCCACGGTTCAAATTACAAGCGACCCGGACAGTACTGAAAACGTTCACCGTATCCGTCTCAAAAACAATCTCATGCGAGCAGAATTAACAGTGGCGAGCAAGCCCGATCCCGCCAACCCCAAATCCAGTACCTCAACAGCTTGGAGTGTTGTCGCTTTACTGAAAAATTTAGCCTCCCCTGTACAATTTTTCTAAAGCAACATTCCCTTAACCGATATGAAGCGATTCGTCATCCGCCCCTTTGTTCTTTTTGGTGTCATTTTTGCCATTATTTTGCTCTGGGCAACCGCACACTCTTACAAATGGCACTACGGTCTTGCCTATCATTTAGGTCTACTTGATCTTAAACCAGCGCCTATTTTGAATATCGGTGAAAATAGATACATCGCTCATGGCGGAGGCGCTATAGATGGCATTCGCTATACCAACTCATCTGAAGCTTTCATTCAGGCCATTGATGATGACTATCGTTTCATTGAATTTGATTTAAGACTCTCTCTGGACGGTCACTATTTCGGCGCTCACTACATTGATGATTTCAATCACAACACCGGTCATCCGTACCAATGGCTAATTCCCCCAACAGTTTCTCAAATTCGAGAGCGCCGAATCCTCAATCGTTACACTCCGCTTTTACTGGCCGATATTGATGAAATTTTAGATAAATATCCTCATGTGATGATTGATATTGACAAGGGAGAGGACTATTCAAAAATGCTTCAGGAATGTCCTCGCCCTGAGCAAATGATTATTGAAACAACTACACCTTACCGTTACATTGCTGCCCGCGCCGCAGGATTCCCCTATGTGGCTTTTGATGGTTACGATAAGGAAATTATTGAAGAACTCGGCATCAAGATTCTTGTTTTGGACGATGGCATCGATCCTAATGATCCTTACCTGCAAAAGTACTGTAAAGAAGGCGGACTGTTATTGATCACAGGATTTAAAAACGCCAAAGACATCCCCACTGATTTTCTACAACTAAACGCGCTTTTCTATGTTGATGAAAAATAGTTTTTCGCTTTAATGGAAAACAATAGGAATCAAATAGTACAAGTGCGTTTATTCTTTCTTTGATGCTAGTAGAGCAATTGTTTTGACACTATTTTCACGCCAAAAATAAAATTTAGGACTATATTTCGAGAATTGTTCTCTTTTAACAAACGAGTGAGAGTAGCATTCTCAAAGAGCACAAAACCAAGGAGTTGCAATGTCTGAGAAAAAACGCCCGCGCGTCATGGTAGATATGTCCGCCACACTCATCCACCACGGTCATATCCGTCTTTTAAAGAAGGCCTCTGAAATTGGCGATGTGGTTGTTGCCCTGACCACCGATGATGAAATTAAACAGAAAAAAGGCTATACCCCGGAATTAAATTTTGAAGAACGAAAAGAAATTTTAGAGTCCATCAAGTACGTCTCGGAAGTGGTTCCCAGTCCTTGGCTTATTTCTTTTGACTACATGAAGGAACATCACTGCGACCTGTTGGTGCACGGTGCTGACAACTCCAACCATATCCCGGAGGAAAATCTCGTGATTTTCCCGCGCACAGAAGGCGTGAGCTCCTCCACGCTCAGAGAGCGAGTTTTGGATAGCTTAATTGAAATGAACACGGACGCGAAGCCTTCTAAGGCCTCAGATAAGGTCGCTCGATTCTTAATCGAGTCCATTAAAAAGGAATTCCGACTCGAATGAGCCGAGTACTTCAAGCTCTCCTTTCTTTCATTGTCCTTTTATTTTTGGCAAACGCATCCTGCGTTTCGGCCAAAGAGAGGTTGCTTGTCTACACGGCAGTGGAACCGGAGTTTTTACCTCTTTATAAAGAGGCCTTTGAAAAAGAAAACCCCGATATTGAGATTACCTACATTCGTGACTCAGCCGGCCCCATTTCGGCTAGGCTTATGGCCGAAAAAGACAATCCCAAAGCCGATGTCATTTTAGGTCTTTCTGCCATTGCTCTGGAAAGGCTCAATCTGGCGGGCCTATTGGATTCTTACAGCCCCCGGAACGCATCGGCCATCAACTCAAAAATGAGAGCCCGGGATTTTTCATGGTTTGGCATTAATGCTTGGGGTGGATCGATTTGCATTAACACGGAACTACTTAAAAAGTACAAACTTCCGATACCTAAGACTTGGGATGATCTTCTGGATCCCATCTATAAAGGTCGAATCGTCATGCCCAATCCTGTTGCCTCAAGCACAGGCTTTATGTTTTTAATGGGTTGGCTTCAGGCGAAGGGTGAAAAAGTCGGTTGGCGCTACATTGAAAAGCTTCACGAAAATATTCTTTTTTATACGGCTTCGGGCGCAAGGCCAGCCGCCATGGCCGCTCAAGGTGAAATTCCGATTGCGCTTACCTCAGAGGCTTTTGTCAGACCCTTTATGCGCTTTTCTATACCGGTGATCACCGTTGAGCCACAAGAAGGCATCGCTTGGGACGCTGAAGGATGCGCCTTGCCCAAAGGCAGTCCACATCCGATTTTAGCCAAACGTTTTCTTGACTTTTGTGCATCCAAACCTGTTGCCGACATTGCCGCGTCGTTTAGTGGTATTTCCTCCATTGACCGCTATTCAACCGAAACCGGCAAAAAACTGGTTGCCCGATTTTTGACTTTAGATTTCAGACAAGCGGCCGTTGAGAAAAAAGCGATAACCGACCAATGGCAAAGCATTGCATCAAGGTGAGCCTATGGATAACCAATTATTGATTGAAAACTTAAGCAAATCATTCGGCTCCACGCACGTGCTCTCCGAGATTAATCTCTCGATTCCATTGGGTGCCTTTACCAGCATTTTGGGACCATCGGGAAGCGGTAAAACAACGCTTCTCATGGTTTTAGCCGGTATTGAAAAAGCCACAAAAGGTAGGATCATCTTCGGTAATGAAGACATTACCGATATTGCCTTACCCAACCGCAAAGCCGGCATTGTTTTTCAACACTATGCGCTTTTCCCCAACCTTACGGTTAGGGACAATATTCTTTATGGCGTCTCCAGTAAAGTTGATGAAACGGTTAAGAAAGAAAAGCTCACGCACCTCTTGTCACTGACTCATTTGGAAGAACTTCAAAACCGTTATCCTCATGAGCTATCGGGTGGTCAAAAGCAACGTGTGGCTATTGCACGGGCTTTGGCTATCAATCCACGTTTTTTGCTTCTGGATGAACCGCTTTCTGCGCTTGACGCTCAAAACCGTTTAACCATCGGGCGCGAGTTGCGTGAAATCCAACAAAAAGCTGGCATCACAACCGTGATGGTGACGCATGACCGAAATGAAGCCCTTTCGCTTTCGGATTTCATCGTCATTATTCATAACGGCAAAGTAGAACAAGCCGACACGCCTCAAGCGATATTTGATCATCCGGCCTCGCCTTTTGTAGCAACCTTTGCAGGTGGCATGAATCTCATTCGTGTACCCGCAATCAATAACGGTAAACTCACCGGCATTCGCCATAGTGATGTTGAAGTCTTTGAGGCTACTGAAAGAACTTTAAGTGAAGCATTGACCTTTACGGCGGAGTTGTTAGCCAAAGAATTTTCAGGGGAAAGCGTCTTGGCGCATTTCCTTTTAAATGACTTTAAAACAAAAATTTCTGCCCGTATTCCCCGTACATCACCGTTAGCCGACTCGTTATCCATCGGCGAACTTTATGCGATAAGACTGCCTCAAGAACGTTGGCACACCTGGGAGCAGGACTGATGCTCAAACACGCCGCGTCCCTTCTGACTCTTTGCATTTTATTTTTACTTGCCGGGCTCTTGCCTGCCGCGATAAGTCTTTTCTCAACTTTGTCCGATGGACCGGCACTGACTTCATTTATAACGGGTTTTAATCTGAGGGCCTTTTTTAATACGATGGTCATGGGCCTTGCCGTTGGCCTTTCAGCCTGTGTTGCAGGATTTACAATCGCCTACACGATCGTAAACACCAAAGGTTTTGCATCCAAAACCGCAAGAACCATTTTCCCCATCGCGCTTTTTGCCCCATCGGTCATGCCCGCCATCGGTCTTATCTATTTGATCGGCAACAACGGCTTGATTATTCAAACGCCCCTTTACGGTGCTACCGGGGTCTTTTTGGGAGCGCTTGTTTTCACGCTTCCTCATGCCACTTTGCAATTGCTTTTAAGTCTTGAAAGGTTAGATGCCGGCCTGATATTGGCCGCCCGCTCACTGGGAGCCTCGCCGTTAAAGGGCTTCTTAACCATTATTCTTCCTCATTGCCGCGCAGGACTCATTAACGCCTTTTTAATTGCCTTTGTTTTAACCGTGACAGACTTTGGTGTCCCCAAGCTCTTGGGCGGCAGCTTCAGCATGCTCGCCACCGAAATTTATAACCAAGCCATCGGCAATCAAGACTGGGCCGCCGCGGGCTTTCTGAGTTTATGGCTGATGCTGCCTTGCATCCTGGCTTTTTATTTCACATCCAAGTACCCGATGACTGTTGCTCAAGCGGGTGATATCCCCGCCCGTCCCTTCTCTGAGCATCCCATCGGCTGGAGTATCGCTGCCTGGCTCTTTCTTATATTCGAAGCCTCGTGTGTGCTTGTTGTCATCTACGGCTCTTTTGTGACATTCTGGCCTTATGTCCCCGAGATGACGCTCGCCAACTACAGCTTTAAAAATTCCACCTATGGCATTGATCCCTGGATAAATAGTTTTGTATTGGCAACCAGCGTTGCAGCCATCGGCACCATTGTGAGTTTTGTCGGCGCTTACTTGACTCGACGCGTTAAAAACATCCCGCCCGCCCTCACAAAACTTTTTTCGGCCACCGCTCTTCTTCCCCTTTGTATTCCGGGTACGGTGTTGGGCCTAGCGTTCGCTTTAGCTTTTTCCGGCTGCTCGATTTTCGCAAGTGCCACAGGTGCCATGACTTTATTGGTGTTTAATACCCTCATTCACCTTTACACCGTCGCCCATATCACAGCCGGCAATACTTTCAGCCAAATTGATCCCCGTTACGAAACCGTGGGAGAAAGCTTGGGAGTGAATACCCTTCGCACTATCAGGCAGGTTATTTTGCCACTGTGCAAAACGGGGCTCGGTGAGGTATTCTGCTATCTTTTCGCCTCCGCCCTGACAACGATTTCTGCGGTGGTGTTTTTGTATACGCCGGAGACAATGCCCGCTGCCGTGGCAGCGATTCAAATGATTGACAGCGGTTTTATTTCCGAAGGAGCCGCCATGTCAACTTTGATTTTTGTCTCCGCGCTGGCTGTCAGAATGATTGTTTTGAAAATATCTCAAACAAAATGATGTATTTGGATAAAGCACTTCAATTTGCCTCCATCGGTTTGCTCGTTTACTTACCGATTAATGCCTATGCCTATCTTGATCCTGGCACGGGCAGCATGCTTTTGTCTGTATTGATCGGATTGACTTCGAGCGCTTACTTTCTGGTGAGAAAACTGCCGAGTATGGTGCGTTCAGTCTTTTTTAAATTCACGGGTAAAAAAGACGATCTGAAGAATAATTCCATCGTGTTTTACGCCGAGTCGGCTGCCTACTGGTCAACCTTTAAACCGGTTTTGGAAGCGCTTGCCGCTAAAAATGTTCGCTCCACCTATCTCACTAGTGACGAAAACGATCCTGTTTTTAAAAGCGGCTTGGATAAATGGGTTCACGCGAAATTTATCGGTAAAGGGCAAACCGCCTACACCGCTTTGGGCTTTTTAGAAGCCGATGTGTTTGCTCTGACAACCCCGGGCGTTGACGTTCTTCAAATCAGACGTTCAGCAGGCGTTAAAAAGTACGTCCACATTGTCCATGCCGCAGGCGACATCCACACCTATAAGTTCTATAGCTTCGACTACTATGACGCCGTTTTCTGCGCGGGCCCCGCACAGGCCAAAAGCCTTCGTGCACTGGAATCCTTAAGGCATACAAAACCCAAAGAATTGCCCCTTTTGGGCTGCCCCTATTTTGACGGAATGCTTAGCCGAAAAACAGCCGATTTAAAGCCCGATGACAATACCATTCTTATTGCACCGACCTGGGGCAAAAATGGTTTACTGACCAGAACAGGATCCATGATTCCAAAACTTTTAGCTCAAGCGGGCTATCACGTCATTTTGCGTCCCCACCCGCAAAGCTTTATTTCCGATAAAGAGCTTATGGAAAAACTTCAGTCGGAATTAAAAGCGTTTGACAACATCGAGTGGGATAGAAATCCCGATGGCTTTAAGAGTTTGAGCCGCGCCCAACTGATGATTTCTGACGTCTCGGGCGTTATTTTTGATTTTGCTTTCATCTTCCTGCGTCCGGTTATCTCCGTTGGCAACGGTCCCTTAAAGGATGGCTTTGAAGCCTGGGAAATTCCTCACGAAGCCTGGGAAATGCAAGCGCTCGATAGTCTCGGCAAACGCGTTTTGCCGGGAAATGAAGAGAATATTCCCGCTTTGGTTAAAGATCTCTTGATGCGTCACGAAGACATGGCAAGCCGCATTGAAGCCATTCGACGTGAAAACGTTGTCAATTTCGGGCACGCGGGAGAACCGATCGCCCAAGCCTTGATTGATATGGCTAACTCCGTTCACACTCAGAAGACTCACAAAAATGATTGACTTTTTATATACCCTTTTCATCGCTCCGCTTGAATATTGGATGCACAAGGCCCTGCTTTGGGGATTCGATATCACCCAACAGTGGGGATGGGCCATTATCGTGATGAGTCTTATCGTCAACTTTGTGATTCTGCCCATCTACATGAAGGCTGAAGCCTGGCAGGAAGAAGAAAGAGCTCTTCGCAAAAGCTTTGAAGCTAAGGAGCAAATGATTAAGCGCGCCTATAAGGGTCAAGAGCGCTTTGCCATGATCACGACGATGCATCGACAGGCCGGTTACTCACCGCTATTGACCCTGCGATCAAGCATCGGTTTTTTCCTGCAGATTCCGTTTTTCTTTGCGGCTTACCATTTCCTAAGCCACTTTGAACCGTTACAAGGCATTTCGTTTTTAGGATTGACCGATCTTTCAAAGCCTGACGAACTTTTCAAAATCGGAGACTTTGCGATCAACTTCACGCCGATACTGATGACGGTCATCAATATCGCGAGCGCCCTGATTTACACAAAGAATTTATCCAAACGCGACAAGTACCAGCTCTACGGCATGGCCGCGCTCTTTTTGGTGCTTTTATATAACGCCGCCTCAGGCCTGGTGCTTTACTGGACCTTCAACAATATCTTCTCGCTTGGCAAGAATATTGTTTATGACCTGGTGCGCCACTTTGCCAACAAACTTCGTGGGTTGGGTCTTCTTATTAAGAGCACTTGGCTTAAGATTTTTGCCTTCACCGATAGCGGCACAACCTTTCAAAGCAGCCCCTCTATCGTAAACGGTTATCTTGTCTACCTCTGGGGCTTAGCTGTCGCTCTGGCCGTTTTAAGCAGTAATCAGATCACTTGGTTTAGCGATGGTCTCAAGCTTTCTTTAAGTGCCTATTCTGACTACGCTTTTCTTTTGCTCGCAGCATGCGCCGTTATCGAGTGCGTCAGACTGCGCATGTGGAAGCACCCCATTGCCCTGATTCTCATTGCATTGCTTTTGTACTATGAACTCAACACTTGGTACAAATGGAGCTTCCTTGGCCTCAATCGACGTTATTTCGCCCTGAGCGCCTCTTTTGCTTTCCTGATCATTTCGCTTACGCTCACGAATTTCAAGTTCGGCTTAAAGAATCTGCTCTACCCGAGTGAGTCTAAGCCCTCGGCGCTCTTAACCCCTGGCGCCATATGGCTTGTTATTCTTTTAGCGTTTTATCTGCCGATTCAAGCTTTCAGCACGGCTCCGGAAGGCTTCTCGCGTATTGAAGAAGTGCTCGCCATGCTTTTAGCCTGTGTGTGCGTCGCAGGCGTCATTTTCTGGTGCCTGACTAAGCTTTTTGAATTGACCCGTTACGCGGATTTCGCTGGCTACACCTTTGCGTTCATTTCGCTTTTAATGACCGTCTATGCGTTCCTGCTACCTTTGAACGTCGGAACGATCAATGCGTTTATCATCGCCAACCCAGAGCCCCTTTTCCGCAATGTCAATGTTGTGGTTGATGTCGCGGTGATCACTTTATTTTCCATTGTTTTCGTTTGGCTTATCCGCAGCAATAAAGTCGTCTGGATTAAAAATATTTTGATACTGTGCATTGCGGGCAGTCTCTTTAATTCTGTCTTTATTCTCTGGTCCACACAGGAAGCCTGGTCTCGAGACGCCGAAAACACGCAAACAGTCGATTTACCGGACTATAACGACCGACTGTTCGGTTTTAGCAAAGAAGGGCAAAATGTGGTTGTCGTGATGCTTGATGCTTTCGCGGGACGTCACTTAGATCGCATCATGCAAGAAACGCCAGCATTAAAAAACCAATACAAAGGCTTTACTTGGTATCGCGAGGCGTTGGCAACCGGTCCTTCCACTATTTCAAGCCTTCCGTCCATTATTTGTGAAGAAGCTTGTACCCCTTGGGAATTAAATAAGGACGAAAACCTGACACTGGCTGAAAAGGTCAATCGTGGCTTTGCCAATACGCTTAATCGCTTCGGACCGTCTTTTGATGTTTCGCTTTACGAAAGAAACTGGACGGAAAGAAACCGCTTGGCCAAATACACAAGCCATCAGCCATTATTAATTCGCAACATCGGCGACAGCTACATTCGCCGTTATGCGGCTGAAAACAATCTCAAAATTGACCGCGGCAACAGCGACAGTTTCTTGATTGCCGTGAGTTTCTTTAATGCCGTTCCTTGGGGACTTAAAAACATGATCTACAAGGACGGCCGTTGGATTGAACGTCTGATGGGTGAAAGTACTGCCGCTTTGGTTTACAACACCTACCGTGATCTGGCGTTATTCAAGCTCCTGCCCACGGTATCCAATACCCGCGCGCAAAAAAATACGTTCAAATTCATTGACTCGGAATTAAGCCACTACCCATGGTTTTCTGAACCGGGTACTTGCAAACTTTTGCCTTACGAAACACCTGGGACGCGTCCGGATGGAATTCCGATCGGTCAAATGGCCGCTGAAACCTGTTCCCTTCAAGCTTTGGGTGATTGGTTTGATTGGATGAGAAAAGAAAAAATCTTTGATAACACCACGATTGTGGTGGTATCGGACCACAGCTCCGGTTTTGTACCGGAATTAGCCGCCGTTAACCAAAAAGGTTCCGTGGGACGTCCGAGCTCGCTTTTACTGATTAAACCACAAAAAGCAAACGCCAATGCTCCGCTGCAAATTAGTGATGATTACGTCGGGATTGTGGATACGATGAAATTTATCTTTGCATCGCTCAATAACCAAAACATTCGCGTCAACAAAGCGACTCGTTATACGTTTGTCCCTGATGGGCTGACCGCCAATCAGTACCGCGAGGAGAAGTTCTGGAAAGTTGAAGGCTCAATGTTTAATGAACGCTCTTGGAAGGATATTTCTTATCGAGATCACACTGGCAACAGCCGACTTTAACAACGCCCACTTGTATCATTTTATAGCCTTTATGAAATAATACATGATTTGATACATCAAACAATACAGGACAATACATGTTAATTGAAAGTTCCAACAACTTGTTTTTAAACGTTTATTTTGCAATTTAACTTATGTTTATACGTCTATTATTTACTCCAACATGTATTAAAAAATAAATGGTCTAATACATGATCTAATACATGATTTAATACATATTAGAATAACATTATTGCAATTCATTCAGAATCAACGAACTATTTGACGATTTTTCTCCGAACCATTTGGCAATTTTTTAACGCACTACTTGGCGTTTTTTTGCGAACCATTTGGTTATAGTTTTGAAGCTTTGTTAATTTCTGAAAAAAACAAGTCTGTTGACCGAGAAGCCTCTGAAATAGAATTTTCCTAAGAGAAGGCCCGTACACTCGCACGGGCCTCTTACTCTCTTTATTTGCCGTCGCTTGGTTCTTCCGGCTTTTCCGGATGACTCAAGAAAGGTGAAGCACGTTCATCCTCATCGTCATCATCTCGCCGTACCGGATTCTTAGAGACGAACCAAGTAAAGTAGACCGGTACAAAGATAATGGCGATAAATGTGGCAACCAACATTCCGCCTAACACACCGGTACCCATGGATTGGCGAGCAGCCGCACCGGGACCGGTAGCCAAAGCCAGTGGCACCACACCAAGAATGAAAGCAAAAGAGGTCATCAAAATCGGACGCAACCGTAAAGAGGCTGCCTCAAGAGCCGCATCAAAGACACTCTTACCCTGCTCTAACTTCTGCGCGGCAAATTCCACAATCAAAATGGCATTCTTGGCCGATAGGCCCACCAATACCAATAAACCGATTTGGAAATAAATATCGTTCGAGAGTCCCCTGCAATATGTTGCGAGCAACGCCCCCAACGCGGCAAATGGCACCGCGAGCACAACGGCGATCGGCAACGACCAACGCTCATACTGGGCAGCCAAAATGAGAAACACCACAATAATGCCGAAAATGAAAGCTGTGGAAGCTGAAGCTCCTAAACGCTTTTCTTGGAAGGCTTGACCGGTCCAACCGATAGCGTAACCTTCCGGGAGCATCTCATCCCCGATGCGTTCCACTTCCGCGATGGCCTCACCGGAACTCACCCCGTGAACCGCCTCACCCATAAAGCGCGCGGCAAGATAGCCATTCATGCGCGACATGGTCTCAGCACCTGATGTTCTCTCCCAAGACACCAATGTAGACATCGGAATCATTTCACCGACGTTGTTTCTTACCCATGAGCGCCCCAAATCCTCTGGCTTCATACGGTAGTCGGTGTCCGCTTGCATAATTACGCGATTAATTTTGCCGTTACGCGTGAAGTCATTGATGTAGGTACTGCCCATAAAAGCTGAGAGTGTATCGTAGATGTCTGAAATAGATACGCCCATGGCTAAGGCCTTTGCTTCGTCGACATTGACTAATAACATGGGCGATTCGGCCATGGCCGTGTGACGAACACCGGTTAAAAGGGGCGAACGGCTCAACTCATCAATAAAGTTATCGGCCACTTGCTGCAATTGAACCGGATCATCGCTTTCTCGAGATTGCAAAAATCCCGAGAAACCGCCCGAAGACCCCAGACCTCTGATTGGCGCCGGGGTTGAAGCCGTGGCTCTGCCCTCGGTAATGTCTTCGGCCATCTTCGTGAGAATTTGAACAACGTCATTGGCCGTATTCTTACGCTCATCCCAAAGCTTAAGCTTCAGCACAAAAGTGGCGGCGTTTTGTCGTGTGTCATTGGCAACCGTATCAAAGCCCGTCAAGGTCAAAACGGATTCCACCCCCTCAATTTGCCCCATTTTCTTTTGCAGTTCATCGGAAACCCGCTCGGTACGGGTTTGTGAAGCACCTTCCGGTAACGAAAGACTCAAACGAACAACCCCTTGGTCTTCTCTGGGCACAAAAGAGGTCGGTGTAATCTGAACCATCTGCCAGCAGGCCGCCATGACCGCTAAAAGCAACACGCCGCTTGCCACTCGATGATGAAGAGCCAAACCCACCAGGCGTTGGAATAACTTCGTAAAGCGTCCCAAGCCCAAATTAAAGCGTTGGAAGAATTTCGCCGGATCTTTGGTTCGGGGTTTAAGCAAAATGGCACAAAGCGCAGGTGTGAGCGTCAAGGCCACAAAGCCTGAAAGGGCGACGGAAATCGTGATCGTCACAGCAAACTGACGATAAAGTTCACCGGCCATGCCGCCCAAAAACGCAACCGGCACAAACACTGCCGAGAGCACTAACACAATAGCCACCAGGGCAGCGGCCACTTCCTTCATAGCCCGTTTGGCAGCCACCCGCGCTGAGACCCCCTCAGAGACCATGATGCGCTCGACGTTTTCAAGCACCACAATGGCATCGTCGACCACAATACCAATGGCTAGCGTCATGGCAAAAAGCGTGAGCGTATTGAGCGAAAAATCAAACGCCCACAATCCCACCATCGTCCCAATCAAAGAGACAGGGACCGCGATCATCGGAATAAGGGTTGCGCGCCAGCTTTGCAAGAAAAGGTAAACGACAAGGAGTACCAAAAGACCGGCTTCAATCAATGTCTTTGCCACCTCGTGCAATGAGGCAGACACAAAGATCGTCGTATCGTCCGTGATGGTGTGGGTAATGCGGCCTTTTGGATAGTGCTGAGCCAGTTCTGCCACGCGCTCTTTCACAAGCTCAGCCGTACTCATGGCGTTGGCACCCGTTTGCAGGTACACAGCCACGGTAATAGCCGGCGCACTGTTTAAAAGGTTGTAGGAATCGTAGCTGCGTTTACCGACTTCAACCCGAGCGATATCCTTTAAGCGAATAATGCCATCGGGACCATCGGAGCGAATTGTAATGTTTCCGAATTCCTCTTCAGTTAAAAGCTGACCTTCGGTGGTCACCGTGTAAAAAAGCTGCTGATCGGGAGCCGTCGGCGCTGCGCCCACGCGGCCTGCCGCATACTGCTGGTTTTGAATATCAACGGCATTTTCAACGTCACCCACCGTCACACCCAACAGAGCCATTTTGTCGGGATTGAGCCAAATACGCATGGCCCCTTGAACGTTACCGAAGATACTTACGTCGCCCACGCCCGGAATACGCTTTAAATCATCGACAATGTTAAGCGTCGCATAGTCGGCCATTTGCGTGGGATTCATCGACCCGTCGGGCGATGTTAACGCCATCATCAAAAGGGTTTCTTCGGAGCGCTTTCTCACCGTCACGCCGTTTTGACGAACCGTCTCGGGCAGCCGTCTTTCGGCTGTACGCACACGGTTATTGATTTCAAGCATGGCGTCATTCGGATCGATTCCGACTTCAAACGTACAGGAAATGCGTACATCACCGTTAGAGCGCAAGGAAGTGGTGTAATACTGCAGCCCCTCAATACCTGAGAGCTGATCTTCAATTGGAGCGGCAATGGTGCGAGCAAGCGTCTGAGCGTCTGCCCCTTCGTAGCTTGTTGAAATGGATACACTTGGAGGAGAAATGTCCGGATATTGAGACAGAGGTAAAATGCGCGCGCAGACCAAGCCCGCGAGCACAATCAATATGGACATCACGGATGCAAAAATCGGACGGCGGATACAAAATTGCGACAGCATCTCGTCCTCCGACTACTGCTTGGTGTCCCCGGTGGCGGCGTTCTGAGGCTCGGAAGCGTTTTTCTCCTTCACTTTGATTCCTTCTCTGAGCCGCAGAATCTGATTGGTAATCACTTTATCGCCCGGCTTTAAGCCACCAGTGACAATCCAGTCTTTGCCTTCCCAGTTTCCAAGCAAAACACCCCGCTCGCGCGCCACACCTTCTTCCATCACGTAGACCGAATAAGTGCCGTCGGATTTCTGACGCACAATACCCTGCGGCACAAGATAGGCATTTTGATACTCACCCATCATAAGCCGAACCTGAACATACTGGCCGGGAAGGAATTTATCCGTGGGAGGCAAAACCGCACGCAGTCTCAGCGTACCGCGATTTGCATCGACTTGTTGACTGATGAAATCCAACTTAGCCGGTAAAAATTCTTTGGAGTCGGGCAAAAAGACTCGAACCAGATTATCTTTGGTCAGTGTTGCTCCGGCAAGCGACTTATCACCGATTGCAAACGAAACGCGTAGCGTATCGGGTTGTGTGATAGACGTTAAAAGTGTTGTACCGGCTGAAATCAATGAACCGATATTGACTTCACTTTTACCGGCAATGCCGTCAACCGGCGCGGGAACCATTGCATGGGAAAGATCAATTTCCGCATTCTGCTCTTGAGCCTGGGCTAAGGCTAAGGCGCTTTTAGCCACCGCGAGTGCACTTTGCGCATCGTCATACTCCTGACGGCTCACGGCGTTGACTTTGATGAGTTCTGAAGCTCGTTTGGCATCTCGACGAGCTTTAATCAATTGCGTTTTTGCTTGTTGTGTTTGAGCTCGAGCCTGTCTTAATTGGGCCTCATAGGGATCTTTTTCAATTTCAAAAAGCGTTTGACCGGCCTTGACTCGTTCGCCTTCTCTGAAATTGAGCTTACGCAAGACTCCGGAAACCTGAGCACGCACCTCAACTTCTTCAGCTCCTTCCGTTTGCCCAAAAGTATCCACCCAACGAAACGCCGTCGTGGGCGTTGCCGTCATGGTCGCCACTTCAATGGGGGCACGCTCAACCGATGCTTTTTTATCACCGCATCCGGCAAGCACCGCGGCCGCCATAACTGAAATAACAAAAACGGTTTTTAACTGCATTATTCGCAAAACTCTCAATGATTTAACAAATCAATGTTACCGAATGCAACCTGAAAGCACATTAGGGCCACTACGGCCCTAAAGTGACATTTTGTAACTCTCTAATAGATATGTCGGAAGTCAAGCAACAGGGGGCTCTTCGGTCTTCCAAACCAAATTACCCTTACTTTCCTTTTCAATCGCTTTAAGCGTTTCCGCGTGAAGAGCTTCCTCCTCAGCGCTGGCTTTGACCACCCGAAGCTTAGTCACATCCGGCATCGGCGGAAGACTTTTCATATCCACCGATGTGATATCAAGTGACTCCTGACCGCGAGTCATGGCCAAATACACCTGAGCCAACAGTTTTGCGTCAATTAAGGCGCCGTGCAACGTACGATCTGTGTTATTGATGCCATAGGCTGAACACAGAGCATCCAAACTCACGCGCTGCCCCGGACGAAGCGACTTGGCCAACGGCAAAGTATCGAGAACGCTTTCGCAGTAATCCGTCACCCGCCCTTTACCCAGACGTTCCAATTCCATGTTGAGATACGCCACGTCAAAAGCCGCATTGTGAATGATCAGCTGACTGCCTTTGATGAAAGCAAGGAAATCGTCCACGATGTCGACAAAAAGCGGCTTGCCCTTTAACTTGTCCCACGTATAGCCGTGAACCTTTGCGGCGCCTTCCTCAACTTCACGCTCTGGATTAATGAGTTTGTAGAACGTGCGCTTTGTGATCGAGCGCCCCACAATCTCCACGCAGCCAATAGAAATCAAACGGTTTCCCGCTTCAATTTCCATACCGGTCGTTTCGGTATCCAACGCAACCTGACGGTTGTAAGTTTTTGCCATTTGTTTTCTATCCTTCACGCTTTTTTAGGAACACCGCGATTGGCGAGTTCATCGGCCTTTTCATTGCCGGGTTCTCCCGCGTGTCCCTTGACCCATTTCCACTCAATGTCGTGAGTGCTCACCAACTGATCAAGCTTTTGCCACAGCTCAATATTTTTCACCGGTTTACCGGCCGCCGTTTTCCAACCACGCTTTTTCCATTGGGGCATCCATTCCAAAATTCCGTTTTTCACGTATTGGCTATCCAAACTCACCACCATGGGCACAGGACGCTTAATGGCCGAAAGAGCTTCAATAACCGCCGTCAATTCCATTTGATTGTTGGTTGTCTCAACTTCTCCGCCGCAAAGTTCCAACGCTTTTTCTCCCCATACGAGGTAGGCTCCCCAACCACCGGGGCCAGGGTTGCCTTTACAAGCGCCGTCTGTCCAAATTTGTAATTTTCGATTTTTATTCATTTTTAGCACTTTGATTTATTTGCGTAAATTTACGCAAATAAATCAATCTCTATTCTAAAAGAGCTTCAGGATTCAACAAAAACTTTTTTAAATTGATGTACAGAATACCGTCCTCATCATAACCTTGTTCAAGTCCGTCCTTGATGATGATAATTTTTCTAAACGCATCCTTAATAGCCAATAACGAAGCCTTTTCCTGGTCACGTTTGCGCTGATCGGGCAAACTCAATGCCGATTGGATGTAACACCGACGATTGCCCAAATTCGCAACGAAATCAACCTCAAGCTGATGACTTAAGTTCCTCCCTTCGAGCATTTGTCTTTTATTTACTGAACCAACATCCACAGAATATCCCCACATTCTCAGCTCGTTATAGATGATGTTTTCCATCAAATGCGTTTCTTCCATTTGTCGGAAATTCAACCGAGCATTTCTAAGGCCAACATCCTCAAAGTACAACTTCGTCGGTGAGCCAATATACCTTCTGCCCTTGACATCAAAGCGCTGAGCCTCGCTGATCAAAAAAGCCTCTTTAAGGCAGTTAATATAAGAACGAACCGTGTTCGGGCTAATCGATGATTTAAGTTTGCTTTTAAAAGTGTCCGCTATTTTTGTAGGATTGGTGAGCGATCCTATAGATGAAGCCACGATGTTAACCACATCCTCTATTCCCTGAGTCTTTAAAATTCCATTGCGTTCAATAATGTCTTTAATATACGTTTCTTCAAAAAGCCGCTTGAGAAATCCCGATTTTTGTTCATATTCAGACATCAAAACGACTTGAGGCAATCCTCCATAAGTCGCGTATTCCAACCAAGCATCAGCGGACTCACCACGGTAAACCTGCATAAACTCAGAAAATGAGAGTGGGAAAATATGAACTTCGTCTCCCCTCCCCCTAAATTCCGTTAAAACATCGGTAGATAGAAATTTTGAATTGCTTCCCGTCACGTATAAATCAACGTTTTTTCTATACAAGAATGAATTCAAAACTTCCGAGAAATGTTCCAACATCTGAACTTCATCAAGCAGAATGTAATACCGACCATCATCAACAATTTGAACATTCATAAAAGCAAGCAATTCTTCCGGATCTCGGTAACGACGATTTTCAAAACGATCCAGTTGAAGACCTAAAATATGATCGGCACTAACACCATGATCTAAAAGGTATTGTCTAAAAATTTCAAAAAGCAAAAATGACTTTCCGCTCCGACGAATACCGGTGATGACTTTCACCATGCCGTTATGCATTCGAGAAACCAAACGCTGAAGATAAAGATTACGATTAATGAGCATGATTACATAGATTGATTTTTTCACGTAATTTTACGTGAAAAAATCAATAGCATTAAAAATTTTTGGTCTGGTTTCGCGTTGCGATGGTTTGACCAGCCCAATTCTTTTTCAAAAGACCACCTTCCGGGATCAATTTTCCAATCAAACCAGGTTTCTCGACTTTTTTCACACAACTTAACATGAAGGCATTGGCTAGCGCAGGCCACCAACGATCTCCAGCTTTCTCACACCACCCCCACCGTGCCAAATGCTGAGGATTGTCACTTAACGATGGGCAATAAACACCAAAACGGCCTCGATCCACAACGCCGTAGCGCTCACAAAATGATTTAACCTGGGTGACGCTTAAGGGAGAAAACGACGTCTCGGTCGGACACTCAAAAAGCTTTTCCTTCTTTCTCACCCACCAGGGACCCCATGGATTTATGCAAAGCACAATCAATCGGCCTTCCGGCGCAAGCACGCGGAAAACTTCGCTAAAAAATTGCGAGGGATTTTTAGACCACTCCAACGCGTGAACGCTAACCACTAAGTCAAAAGTGGACTCTCTAAAAGGCAACGAGTCAAAATCCAAACGAACATTGGCACAGGCTTGCGACGTTTGCAAAAAGTTTCTCGCTCCTAAAAGCCTGCTGTCGTGCGAAGCGTTTCTCAATAAGCTGCCGTAGGGTGCCCCGATCTGAAGTGCCGTCTCGCCCGCGCACTCTGCCAAAAGAGCATCCATCTGGGCTAATTCCCAGCGCCTGAGTAACATACCGGCAGAAGTGGAGAAAAATTCAGCAAAAGACGACATCGCTTATAAGCTCGTTAATCACACAAAGAATTAAAACACAAAGTTTCGAGCATTAACAGTCCATAATTGAAAAACTTCGTTTTCAAATGGGATAAACTTCGTTAATTAAATCCTTTTTAAAGATGCTCAGTCGACGTTCATTTGCTCTGACACTAGCTGCTGCCGCCTTACCTGCTTGGGCAAAACCTAAGCAGATGAGGATTGTTGTACCTTATCCTGCGGGAGGCCCTCTTGACGCCTGCTCTAGGCTCCTAGCCGATAAACTCAAAACAAAATTAGGTCGGATCATTGTTGAAAACCGTCCGGGAGCCGCCGGCGCCCGTGGCATGTTGGAAGTTAAAAATGCCCAACCCAACGGACAGTCGCTTGTTGTCGGGGCACTGGCCACACTGGTGGTTAATCCGCTGATGTTTAATGACTTGCCCTATAGGCCTCAAGATTTTGAGACGGTTTGCCTTTTAAGCGATACCCCCAATGTCCTGATCATGACCCCGGCAACCATGAAAAAGCGGGGGATTAATTCAGCCGAAGACTTTATCGATTTTGTCAAAAAGCACCCCAATCAGCTCAATTGCGCCTCCGGCGGTACAGGATCGGCGGGTCATATTGCCAATGCCCTATTAAACACCAGAGGTCTTAAGACCGTTCATGTGCCCTATGCCGGCGCCATGGCCGCGCAGCTTTCATTGCTGTCGGCAGAAACAGACATCATGTTTGATAATTTCGCAAGCGCTCGCCCCGCTATTGAAGACGGTCGAGTCAGGGTGCTTGCGCAAACAAGCCGCACGGCGGATAAACGGATTCCAGCCCCCACGCTTTCTTCTTTAGGTATTGACTGCGATATATCCACTTGGTTTGGCCTAATGGCTCCGAAAGGGACGCCAACCGAAATCCGAGAAAACCTATTTAAAGAAATTTGTTTAACTCTTGAGTCAAACGAAACTATGCATACGTTTGAAAGACTATCGGGGGGAGCGAAGCTTTTGGGGCCGCAAGAATTTAACGAATGGATTCAAAACGAACAGGTAAAATATCGCTCGTTTCTCAGTGCGTTGAAAATCTAACTATTCATGCTTCATGCTCGATTGGCCCGCGACACAGTGGGTGGACTTTTTTTTGCCGCTATTGGCCTGGCTTTCGTATTGGGTTCAAACTATTTACCCATGGGAGAGGCCGCCCGCATGGCGTCCGGTTACTTCCCCCGCCTTTTAGGTTATTGCCTCATTTTTATCGGCTTAGTGATCAGTATCCGAGGAACTTTTTCTGAAAAAAAGTCTCATGAAATCATTTATCGCTTTGCTCTGAAAAAAGTCCTTTTAATTGGCATAGCTCTTCTAGCCTTTGCCTTTTTGCTTGAACCCGCGGGGCTTTGGATTGCCCTATCCGTTTTGGTTTTTATTTCTTCATTTGCTTCCGAGCAAAGAAGCATTCGTGAGGCGCTGATTCTGACTGTCGTTGTTGACCTTCTGGTAACGGCTGTTTTTGTCGGTGCAATCGGTCTTGAAATCAACCTATTGCCAGCGTGGGAGTGATCATGACCGATCTCTTTACCAATCTTGCCTTAGGCTTTCAAAGCGCACTCACCATTGCCAATATCGGCTATTGTTTCGTGGGCGTATTGATCGGCACACTCGTAGGAGTATTGCCGGGATTAGGACCGGTTGCCACACTCGCGCTTTTACTTCCGCTAACTTATGCGCTTGATCCGACCGCGGCCGTCATCATGCTTGCCGGCATCTACTACGGCAGCCAATATGGAGGCTCCACCACGGCTATTTTGATGAACATACCGGGTGAGGCAGCATCGCTTGTCACCTGCATTGACGGTTATAAACTCGCCCGTAAAGGTCGCGCCGGCAGTGCTTTAGGAATAGCCGCCATCGCCAGTTTCATCGCAGGCACCGTGGCCACCCTGTTAATCGCTCTTGCCAGCCCCGTTTTATCTGAAGTGGCTCTTTACTTCGGCGCCACTGAGTATTTCAGTCTGATGGTCTTGGGGCTTGTCGGAGCCGTTGCCCTTTCAAACGGCGACATTTTAAAAGCAATCGCCATGGTCATTGTCGGACTGTTGCTCGGATTGGTCGGCACGGACATCAATACGGGTGAATTGCGTTTTACACTTGACACCCTCACGCTTCAAGACGGCATCGATTTTGCTGTCATTTCCATGGGCTTTTACGGCGTGGCGGAAATTCTTAAAAACCTCCAGGCGATTGTCGGATCTGGCTCTTACAGCACCATTGCGGTTAAGTCTCTGTGGCCGCAGAAAAAGGACTTTACTCAAAGTCAAGGAGCCATTGCGCGAGGCACCTTTTTAGGCAGCATCATGGGATTGCTCCCGGGGGGCGGAGCCATGCTCTCTTCGTTTTCCTCCTACACACTAGAAAAACGAATAAAAATTGAAAACGAAACACCGGTCGGCGAAGGCAACATCCGGGCCGTTGCCGGCCCTGAGGCCGCCAACAACGCGGGCGCTCAGACTAGTTTCATTCCGATGCTCACCTTGGGAATTCCCTCCAACGCCGTGATGGCGCTCTTGATGGGAGCTCTTATCATTCAAAACATCACCCCGGGCCCCCAAGTCATCCACACCAATCCCGACCTTTTCTGGGGGCTGATTGTCTCCATGTGGATCGGCAACCTTTTTTTAGTGATTTTAAATTTGCCTTTGGCCGGCCTTTGGGTACAGATTTTAAAAGTCCCCTACCGCTTCCTTTTCCCCGCTATTTTGGCTATCTGCGCGGTGGGCGTCTATTCCATTAACTACAACCAATACGACATCGTGCTCATGGCCGCTTTTTCCCTGTTGGGATATATCTTCTATCAGCTTCGCTGTGAACCCGCGCCGTTGATCCTGGGTTTTGTTTTGGGACCAATGATGGAAGAGAATTTACGCCGCGCAATGCTTCTTTCCAGAGGAGACGCGACAGTATTTTTCACGAGTCCCATTTCCGCTCTCTTACTCATCATGGCTTTTGCTCTGTTGGCCGTCACGCTTTTGCCAAAGTGGGAAAAAACAAGACAAGAGGCTTTTACTGAAGATTAAGAAACAGCATTAGTGTCAAAGTTAATAGCCCTAGTAACTGTACCGAGCAACAAAAAGGACCTGAAACTTTCTCGCCGGTTTTTACGATAAAAAACACTTAAATTCAATTAGTTGCCATGTTCTTTTAGATCTCTTATTGAAAGCGCCTCACTATATTTTCTATTAAGAGGTCTAGCCTTGAAGAACATTGCGTAACAATTATTTCCTGACTTTTTAACGCGATTTTTACCTGACCCGTTAAATAATGGCTTGCATAAAAATGATGGCTAGAGGTCAGAAGATGCAACAATCCCTAATGTCTCTTGTTATTCAAAACTTCCCTATTTTTTTCCGGGGAAATTGGCCTTTTTGGCGTTTCACGGTGATCCCGTTCTTTTTGTGGATGGCCTGTTATTGGATAGACGACTGCGACAATATTTTCCTCTTTTCGGAAAGCATTGACAGCGTTATTTTGTGGGCAGGCTTTCTTTTGGCTTTTGCTGATATCTGCGCTTCCTGTTGGTGTTCTGTCAATGCTGAACGCGACATTCCTTTTGTTCAGGTTAATTGCACGGATACATTTCGATCCATTTATGCGCTACTTGCCATGAGTGTTGGATTATTGGCAAAATGGATCGGTTTTGGCGTCAATGCCGTCTACCTCCCGATTGTTTTATTCTTTTTCTTTTGGGATACACGGCCAAAGAAGTCTATTCAATACTTCATTGCAAGTCTCGTTCTTGTCGTGTTGAGCCTACTTATTAATGGTGACATGCTTCAAAGCCATCTTTGGTTCATCGCCACCGAGGACTGGTTATTCATGTGGCTCATCGCTTCCATCAGCTACGCCATTTTCAGAAACCTTGCCTTCATTATTTCGACGCATTTTTCAACTAAATCAATATGTTGATCAGCGCTACAATCCAAGAAGGAGTGCGTTATCAAGATGTTTATTTTTCATCGTTTCCGTTTGAATAAACAGTCCGACTCTGGCATTCCTCGAACCGTTTGGGTTTTGGGCTTTGTCAGTCTGCTTATGGATATTTCTTCTGAAATGATCCATGCGCTTTTGCCGCTTTTTATGTCCACGACACTGGGAGCCAGTGCCGTATGGATCGGTCTGACCGAGGGGGTCGGTGAATCTGCAGCGTTGATCAGTAAAGTTTTTTCCGGTGTCATTGCTGACACGTTTGGTAAGAAAAAATGGTTGGTATTTACCGGTTACGCCTTGGGAGTTCTCTCAAAGCCTTTCTTCGCACTGGCGACTTGTATGCCAGTCGTATTTGCGGCACGATTTTTTGACCGAATCGGCAAAGGCATACGTGGTGCGCCGCGAGACGCTATAGTGGCCGAAGTCACTGCGGAATCTGTCAGAGGCGCAGCTTACGGGCTACGTCAATCCTTGGATGCTGCCGGTGCTTTTATCGGTCCCGCTCTGGCTACAATCCTTTTGATGTTTTTCACGGAAAATTACCGAACCGTTTTCTGGCTTGCCTTAATTCCGGGACTCTGTTGCCTAGCGCTCATTCTGTTCGGTGTAGAAAACGTTGAAACAGAAAAGCAATACGTTAAAGAACCACTCAAATTTAAAGCCTTTTTTCTACAGACTTCCTTAGCTTTTAAGTGCTTATTAGTCATAGGAGTCGTTTTTTCCCTGGCTCGCTTTTCAAACGCTTTTATGATTTTAAGAGCGGCTGATAGTGGTGTACCCGCGGCTCTCGTTCCGCTCATATTGGTCGGAAGCAATCTTGTGTTTGCCGCCTCGAGCTATCCATTGGGCAAACTGGCCGATCGCATCCCGTCGTCAAAACTTCTGGCTTTAGGTCTTCTCTTTCTGATCGCCTCAGACTGTGTCTTCGCGCTGTGGCAAACACCTTATGCGGTTGCCGTCGGCGTCGCGCTTTTTGGATTACACTTGGGCGCATCACAAGGCATTTTCTCCATGATGGTCGCTAAGCTCGCGCCGGCCACATTCAAAGCAACAGCCTTCGGTGTTTTTAACTTTCTTTGTGGCCTAGCGACTCTAATGGCCGGACTTCTTGCTGGCTTTATCTGGGAACTGTACAGCCCTGCTTATACTTTCTCTCTCGGAGCCATTTTTGCTCTTCTTTCACTTCTCTTACTGACTGTTTTAATGCGCCGGCATCTCATTGATTAACGACTCTGATCGACTCGGGCCACTGGCTTGCCTGTCAATAGCTCAACTCTGAAGCACGCCCCTTGCGGTCGTTGAGATACTAATTCGACCTTCCAGCCAAAACGATCACACAACCGCTTAACAATGGACAATCCCATACCACTGCCTTGTTGCTGATCAGTCGCCCGCGTATGCGGACTGAAGATACGATCTTTATTTTCAGAATCGATGCCGGGGCCCGTATCCTGCACCTCAAACCCTGTGGCCGTTTCCGTCACCTTCACGCACCCTTCTGAGGTATACAAAATGGCGTTCTTAATTAAATTGCCGGCTAGGGCACCGATCACAACCGGCGAATAAAATCCCGGGCAATTGTCGTTGACTTCAAAAGTCAATTCCAACCCTTTGGCTTTTGCATTAGGGCGGTAGTACTCGACTATTGAATTTAACGTATCGTGAACCGTATCACTTTCCTGAATCTCGAAAGAGGTGTTACGGGCAAGATTTAAGAAAATATTCAAGAGATCTTGAAGCGACTGGCAAGATCCCAAAATTCTTTTTAATAACTCATCGCGCTTTGCTTCACCGACGTTGGCGCCCTTCATATGCAGTAATTCTGCACTGGTTTGGATAATCGTCAGCGGTGTGCGAAGCTCGTGACTGATATCTGCGGTAAAAAGTCGTTCCCGTAACAGCGCTTCGTGAAATCGTTTTAAAGCATTATCACAAATTCGGGCAAGTTCCCCGACTTCGTCATCGGCAAAATCCGCTTGCAGCGGGTGATATGTACGAGTTGCCGCAATTGTTCGCACTTGCGCGGACAGATCATGTACCGGTTTGATCACACGACGGCTCACCCACCACCAAGCGAAAAACGACCCTAAGGTTAAAACCAACGTACTGCATATTAAAATGACAACGTTATAAATCTGTTCACTTCGTTCGAAGTCATACTGATCTCGCATCAGTATGTAAGAATACTGACCGAGCTGCAGCCTATAAACGAATGAAGACTCGTCATTGACAAATTCCGTAAAACCTTCCGGGACATGGGCGAAGGCTGCCGGGATGGGATCAAGCCGTGGGTCATCGCTGAATATTTTCATCGACGGCGGCAATTGCAACTCTTCGTGGGAATTGAGCTCCTGCACACTCATTTCAAGCTCTTCGCGAAGCATTTCACTCACGAGATTATTTTCCATGAATTCGGTCGACTGCATCATCGCCACCGAATAGATTCCCACAATTAATAAAAGCTGAAGGGCAAATCCCAAGAAAATTCGCTGTGCCAACCCGAACGATTTATGCATTTTGCGCCTCATTCATTAATGGACCAACCTAAGCCCGGATGCGTGTGAATCAATTTTTTATCATAGGCTTTGTCAATTGCTTGGCGTAGGAGATAGATGTTGGCTCTCAAGCTATCTGAGTCCGGCGCGCCCCCACCCCAAACTTGAGCTTCAAGGCGGTTTCGGCTCACGATAGCCGGGCTTCTTAGCATCAGTTCTTTCAAGATGGTTAAACCGGTCGGATTCAATTTAATCGGTTTACCACCACGGCAGACTTGTGTTGTTGAGAGATCAAAAACCAGATCTCCGACTTTAAGTTTCATCGTGTTATCACCATAGGCACGGCGAATAAGCGCCTGAACCCGGGCATTCAATTCACGCAACGAAAAAGGCTTAATCAGGTAATCATCGGCTCCAACTCCAAGACCATTTACCCGATCATCAATACTGTCACGCGCCGTTAACATCAAGATCGGTGTTTTATCACCGTTCGCACGCAACGTTTTACAAACAGACAAGCCGTCTATGTCCGGCAACCCAATATCAAGAACACAGACGGCGTAGGATTTTTGGCTCATCCTATCCAAAGCCTGCCTACCATTGACCGCCGTTTCGACCGACATGTCGTTCATCTCAAGGTAGTCACGAACATTACAAAGGATATCCGTATTGTCATCAACTACTAAAACAATCGGGTTCATCTCAACCCCTTCCATACGATTTCGATTCTCAATACAGTCTGCACGTTAGACGTACGACTTTCAATTTCAAACCGCTCAATCTTGATACCCATCAAGTATTTTGACACTTCTTTCACGTCGCTTTGACGCGCTTTTAGCTATCCGGAATGGATACTGCAAGCATTAGAAATGTTGCTTGGAGATGAATATTTTGCAAAGCGAAAACAGAAACAGTTTTTCTCTCTGGATCGGGATTTTTTTACCTCTGTGGTGCCTGAGTCTTTTGATTTTATTCCCACCCCAGTCTTTGGATATAGCCATCAGTGGTTTATTTTTTGACGGACAAGGGTGGCCGTTGAAAAATAATTTTTTCTTTACCGTTTTATACAAATCGAGCAAAATCATTCCCGTTGCCGTTGCTTTGGCTTCAGTGTACGTTCTAGCGAAAAATCTGATCGCCTATCGTAGGGGTCTGTCGACAGATTCTTTTCGGACTTATCGCTCGCTTTACGTGCTGATCGCCATGCTGGCCTGTGTTTTAGTGGTTTGGTGGTTAAAGGCTAGGACCGGAGTTTTTTGTCCTTGGTCTGTTTCTTATTTTTCCGGAGAGCATGCTTTGCGTGAGCCGACTTGGTCTTGGGTCTTTCAAGACGGTCACTGCTGGCCTTCGGGACACTCCGGAACCGGTTTTTGTCTTTTTGCCCTATTTTTTGCATTAAGAGACAAGTATCCACAATTGGCCCGAAAAATACTGGCGGCCGTTCTTTTATTCGGAGCCATTTGTTCTTTGACCCGCATCGCACAAGGCGCGCATTTTCTCTCCCACACCCTGGCCACTGCTCTCATTGACTGGATAATCTGCGCCGCTCTTTATGTACTTTGTTTTGATCGCCCAAACATTCTGCGGCGCCTTTTCACCTTACCTGGCAAAATCGCCTTCAATCATTTTTTATTTTTAACGGCTCTCTTTTGGACAGTCTGCTTTAACGCTCCCATCGTGAGCTCAATCCTAAATGGCGCATCCGTCAATAAAGATCATCTGTTACCGACACTTATTCTAGCCTTAGCTGTCAGTGTCGCCGTTTATTTCCTTTCAATGACGGTAATTGCCCTGCTCGGACTGCTGCCGCGGATAATTTTCAAAGGGCTGATGGTCTTGCTGACCCTGTTGGGAGCGACTTCACTGATCGTTTGGCTCTACTATGGCATTGCCATGACGCCGGACATGATCAGAAATTTTTTAGCCACAGACTTTCGTGAGGCAAGCGGTTACTGGTCCCCATCATTGGCCATCAACTTCATTTTTATTACTCTACCCGGACTGTTTCTAATTAATAGACTTCGTTCTTCCAGACGTCCGGAATCCAAACTGAAAAGAATCGGTGTATGTGTTGTCACGCTTTTATGCGGAGTCTTTGTACTTTTTCTGCAGCTTCAACCTTTTTCCGCCCTTATGAGGGGAGATAAAAGCCTGAGGTACTTGTTTGCCCCCGTCAACATTGTGTACTCGACAAGCAGCACTCTGCTTAGAGATCAAAATCCGGAAAAAGTACAGAAAGTGATTGTTGATGCATCCCCGAAAGCTATTTTCACATCTGATAAGCCGACCCTGTTCGTTGTTCTGATCGGTGAGACAGCCCGCTCTGCCAACTGGCAGTTGGCAAGCTACGAAAAACCGACCAATCCTGAGTTGTCAAAACTCAATATCATCAATATCCCCAAAGTTCAGGCTTGCGGCACGAGTACCGATGTTTCCCTGCCCTGTATGTTAAGCCGCGTTGGTCGTCGAGATTACGACAGAAAAAGAATTCTCTCCGAGGAATCTCTTCCTTCTTTACTGAAACGCTCAGGATTTTCTGTCACGTGGGTCGACAACCAATCAGGCTGCAAAGGAACGTGCGATGGTGTGCGCGTCATCAAACCCACTCCGGATCCTCTTTACTGCCATGCAGGCGCCTGCATGGACGGTGTATTCAACCGTTCGATTGACGAGGCTTTCGATGCCCTAAACACTCAAAGCCACGCCGTACTGTTTTTACACATGATGGGTTCGCATGGCCCCGCTTACTATAAGCGCTCCACCGAGTCCGAAAAGGTATTCGGCAAAGAATGCACCGATCCAACCTTTAAGAGCTGCTCAAAGGAGAGCATTCGGGCGGCCTACGACTCCAGCATTCGCTACACCGACCGTGTTGTCGCGGAATTGATCCGCAAATTACAGAATAGAACGGATATCAACACCGCCTTAATCTACCTATCTGATCACGGAGAGAGCTTGGGCGAAAACGGTCTATACCTTCATGGAGCCCCATACTACATCGCACCAGACGAACAAAAAATCGTACCGATGGTGATGTGGTTTTCAGAGCCATTTAAGAAAAACTACACCATTGATACACGGGTGATTGAAGAAAATAGCCACAAGCCCGTCGCACACGACCACCTTTATCACACCATTTTGGGGCTATTGAATGTCCGCTCCAGCACTTATGACTCCCAATGGGACTTAAGTGTTAGCCATGCAAAATAATGGACAAATTAGGAAAGCGCAGACTAGAAACAGAAAAAGGAACCTGAAATCCAGATCCCTTTTTCAAAAATTTTGGTAGGCACGATTGGACTCGAACCAACGACCCCCACCATGTCAAGGTGATGCTCTAACCAACTGAGCTACGTGCCTGTTGCGAGTTGCGTATATTATCAGAGGTTTTTTCGGTTTGCAAGAGGCTATGTTAAAAATTTACTTAAACAAGAAAAAATTGGAGCAATCCAGTCAGGCGTTTTTATCGCAACACAAAAAATACGCCGATTACTCCAAAAAATTGGTCGGACTTTTCCCAAAAAATATGTAATCGATCAACAACAAAAGGGGAGGATCTTTTCCTCCCCAAGCCTCGTTAGAATTTAGAGCTTAGTTAATTTAGCCAGAGACAAAAGCAACTCTTTAGTTCCGACATCATCAAACTGCACACGGATACGCGCATCGTCTCCCAAACCTGTCAGGCCCACTACAGAACCTTCTCCGAAACGGGCGTGACGAACGCGATTGCCAATGGAAAATCCTTTGAATTCTGCCTTCGCTGCCATCTTCTTGACAGCAGGATCCATTTTGGCTCGTGCAAAACCGGTGGCCCCCCCGTAGGAGCCAGCGCGCCCATACCCTGAAGAAGAACCATAGCGACCGCCGTATCCGGCAGACGAACGAAAACCTGCCGAACGACCATAACGAGGTGATGAATAGCCCTCATTCCAACTTAAGGACTGATCCTCATCTTCGATAGCCACGGAACGTTTGCGATCGTAGAGGAATAGTAAATGCTCCTCATCAATTTCATTGATAAATTGACTGGGACCGGAATCCATGTATTGCCCTCTAAGCATTCTTGAAAGAGCAAAACTTAAGTGCAGATTTTTTCTCGCGCGGGTAATAGCCACGTACATTAAGCGGCGCTCTTCAGCTAGTCCCTTGGGGTCATTGGCGCTGTTGGCGTGCGGGAAAAGCCCATCTTCAACACCGGTAATAAACACAATGTCAAATTCAAGACCCTTGGCAGCGTGCACCGTCATCAGCTGCACGGCGTCTTCCCCTTTTTGCGCTTGGTTATCTCCTGCTTCTAACGCCGCATGAGACAAAAAGCCCGCCAATGAAGTCATCTCATCATCGGCACCGTCGGCTTCCACTTCGTCGCTGCGCGCTTCAATGCTTATGCCTTCTTCCTTGAGGTAGGCCTGAGCCGCATTTTGCAGTTCTTCCAAGTTTTCAAGGCGCTCCTGCCCTTCACGGTCTTTTTTGTAATGATCATTTAGTCCTGAGCGATCCGTCACCGCCGCGATCATATCAGGCAGAGGCAAACACGAATACTCAAAGCGCATCGCATCAATAAGCTGCGTGAAGGCACGAAGCTTGGTTCCCGCCGCGCCTTCAAGACTTTGCGTGGCCTCATAAAGACTTTCACTGGCTTCAATGGCTTTTTGCTGCAACGTTTCAATGCTCTTAGCGCCGATTCCGCGCATCGGGAAATTCACCACACGCAAAAAAGCCGTGTCATCTTTCGGATTTTCAATCAAACGCAAATAGGCTAAAGCGTGTTTAATTTCGGCTCGATCAAAAAAGCGCAATCCCCCGTAAACCTTATAGGGGATACCCGCTCCCACAAGCGCCTGTTCAATCACGCGGCTTTGGGCATTGGATCGATACAAAATAGCAATTTCATGTTTTTTAACACCGCGCCCCACAGCCTCTCGGATTTCCTGCACACAATACTGCGCCTCATCGCGATCATCGCTCGCACGAAACACTCGAATACGCTCACCGTCTCCGGAACTCGTCCAGAGGTCTTTACCCAAACGGTCATCATTGTGCGCGATCAATTCATTGGCGGCGTTGAGAATGTGACCGAAAGAGCGGTAATTTTGTTCAAGCTTAACGAGGTGACGGATCTGAAAATCCCTTTGAAAATCCATCATATTGCCGACGTTGGCTCCGCGGAAAGCATAAATGGATTGGTCATCGTCACCCACGGCAAAGACACAGTTGCCGTCGAATTCCCTGACACCGGCAGGTGAAAAACCGCCGAGCAATTTAAGCCATTTGTACTGCAGACGGTTTGTATCCTGAAACTCATCGACCAAAATAAAACGGAAACGATCCTGATAATGCCTGCGGATCATTTCATTTCGAGCCAAAAGCTCATAACTTCTCAACAACAATTCACCGAAATCCGCCACGCCCTCACGATTGCACTGCTCTTCGTAGAGTGCGTAGATCTTGGCCATATTTTCTTTTTTACCGAATTCCGCGGTCATGTCGCGCGCACGCAACCCCTCTTCTTTAGCGCTGGCGATATAGTTTTGCACGTCTTTAGGCGGATACTCATCAACGCTGATACCATGCGCCTTCATTAGTCGTTTAATCGCTGAGAGCTGATCGGTTTGATCCAGAATTTGGAATGTCTGTGGCAACCCCGCTTCCTTAAAGTGGCGTCTGAGCATACGGTTGCAAAGTCCATGAAATGTCCCCACCCACATACCACGAGTGTTCACGGGGATGGACGCCTGAATGCGAGTGAGCATTTCTTTTGCCGCTTTATTGGTGAAAGTCACGGCGAGAATTTCCAAGGGACTGGCCATTGACTGCTCAATAAGCCATGCAATTCGGGTTGTAAGCACGCGGGTTTTGCCCGATCCGGCGCCAGCCAGAATCAAGGCGCTCTCTGCTGGAAGCGTTACGGCTGCTTTCTGTTCAGGATTTAATTTATCGATAAAACTCACCATCTTTACTTCTCATTCAACAGGCAATGAAAAGGCAGTATTGTGCCAAAAAAAGAGAGGAAAATTCTCAAAAATTTTCGCTTTGACGCCAGGCAAAAAATGTTTGTGCCAATTGATCTTTTTCGGAGACGGTCAAAGGACCGACATCAGGCCAATCAATGGCTAAATTAGTATCGTTATAGACAATGGCCGCCTCATCTTCTGGGTAATAAAAATCGGTGCAGCGGTACCAAACCCGAGCCACGTCAGATAGCGTCAGAAAACCATGGGCAAAGCCTTCCGGAATATAGAGTTGACTGAAATCCCTATCAGAGAGTGTTGTAGCAAACCACCGTCCGAATGTCTCTGATTCTTTCCTTAAGTCCACTGCTACATCATAAATCTCACCCTGCACAACGGTAATCAGTTTGCCCTGAGGATGTTTTTTTTGAAAATGCAGCCCTCTGAGCGTTCCTTTTTTAGAAACGGATAAGTTATCTTGCACAAAGGTTAATTCCGGCCACAAATCTTCATAACGGGCCGCCTGCCAAACTTCGCAAAAAGTACCGCGCTTGTCCCGATGCAGATCGGGAAAAATTTTGAGTAAACCTTCAAACGCTGTTTTTTCAATTTTCATCACTGCTTCCCATAACGTTTGGTCCAATCCGGATACACACCGCTTTTAACGGAATCAAGCCAGGCATCATTTTCCAAATACCACTGCAGCGTTCGATGAAGGCCTTCGATCAAGCGCACTTTCGGAGCAAATCCCAATTCACGCTCACTGTCCACACTGTCCATGGCATAACGGAAATCGTGTCCGGGTCTGTCACTGACAAACGTGATGGCTTCCTCATGAGGCAATAAACCCGGGCAGGCTGAATCCATCAAAGTGCAAAGCGCACGAATCAGTTTGATGTTCGGTACCTCTTCACCGGTTCCGATGTTATACGTGGCCCCTGCCCTGCCCTTTTTAACTATCTGCAAGAGAGCCGCCGCATGATCGGTCACATACATCCATTCGCGGATATTTTCTCCATTGCCGTATAAGGGTAAAGTCAAACCGCTTCGGGCTCGATCAATCATAAGCGGAATCAACTTCTCGGGAAATTGCCTCGGTCCGTAATTATTACAGGCATGCTCCACAATGACCGGAAAGCCAAACGTTCGCCAATAACTGAGAGCAATCATTTCGCCTGCGGCTTTACTTGCCGCATAGGGGCTGCTTGGCCGATAGCGGCTCGTGAGGGCAAAAGGAGGATCGTTAGCCTGAAGAGATCCGTACACTTCATCGGTTGAAACATAGATAAAGCGGAAGGACTCTTTTCTTGCTCCTCGCATCGCCTTCCAATAGGTACGTGCCACTTCCAGCAACTTTTGTGTCGCCGTCACATTGTTTTCAATAAAAACAGATGGATCGTCAATAGAACGATCTACGTGCGTTTGAGCTGCCAAGTGGACAATGGCGTTCGGTTTAAAACTTTTTATCGCCTCAAGCATTGCATCGGCATCGGCAACATCGGCCTGAAGAAACTTATGCGACTTGTTTTGAAGTGCTTTTTCAAGATTGAGCAGGTTGCCGCAGTAGTCCAGTTTATCAACCGTTAAAACACTGTAGCCCGCTGCCAAGGCGGCGTCAACAAAGTGCGATCCGATGAAACCCGCCCCGCCTGTCACCAGTATTTTTTCTTTTTGCATCATGGCCTATCGCTTGCGTTACTTTTTGCCAACAAATTCTTCAATTGAACTGAACGGATTGTATTACACTTGATTGTAGCGAAGCGAGTAATTCCGACCGCAGGTTGGTTTTTGTGCGCTTACTTTATTACGAGAAGTCTTGAGGAGCTGTCTATGACCCAAAAGAAAACACTAGGCATTGTGGCCGGCTTGAATCGCCGTGCCGCCATGGAAGTTAAAACACAACTGCTTGCTTTGGGAGATGATGATCTGAGTGTCGTCATGACCGAAGATAATTTCAAGATCGATCCTGATCCTGTTTTCGCTGTCAGCGACCGAAAGATTTTCATCTTCAATGAATCTGAACTTTTAGCTGACATGGGCGTGGACCTCATTTTGGTCCCCGACTTCAAGTGTGGCTCCTACATTCATGAAATCCAACGCGAAATTCAAACGCCGATTCTTGACATGAAGAGCGCCCTGATGAGCCAAATGGGCACCGAAATGCCCGTTATGGGTGTGCTTGATGCCGGCAATGCATCGGCTTGCGTTGACGGTGCTTGTGATCTCTCTAAGCAAATGAAGCTCATCTTCCCCTCAGAAGAGGAAACGAAGGTGCTCGATGAGTTGCGCGAAAAGATTCGCGCTGAGGGTGCAAGCGATGAGGCGGCTCAAACACTGGCTCCTATTTGCCAGCATATGGTTGAAAAAGGAGCGCAGGTCATCGTCCCCAACTGCACGCAATTTGCTTTGAATGCCGCTGCCTTGGTGAAGATGGGCTTGCCCGTCATGAATGTCTTCGAAATGTTTGCCAAGGCCGCCTTAACCCACTGCACAAAGAAGCTTCCGAAGCCCTTTAAGCTTGGTCTTATCGGCGGTTTAGGACCGGCCGCAACGGTTGACCTTTACGACAAGATCGTCAAGGCAACGCCTGCCAAGAACGACCAAGAACACTTTAAAGTGGTGATTGAACAAAATCCGCAAATCGATGACCGCACGGCTTGCCTCTTAAATGGCGGTCCCGATCCTACAATCGCCATGTATAACTGCGCCAAGCGTTTGCAAAAAGACGGCTGTGACTACATCATCATTCCGTGCAACACCGCTCACGCATTCTTGCCCAGATTGCTTCGCCACTTGGATGTCCCCTTCATCGATATGCAACAAACCATGCTCGATGAAATCCAAGCCAAGTTCGGCAAAGATGCACGCGTGGGCTTGATGGCCACGAGCGGTACAATTGCCACGGGTATCTATGGCAAGAAAGCCGCCAAGATGGATATGAAGATGTTCACGCCTGATGAAGAACATCAAAAGCGCGTGATGAGCGCCATTTATGGTCCGAAGGGCGCCAAGGCAGGCTACACCACCGGTGAATGCTATGACGATCTCTATAGCGCTGCCGAATACCTGGTGAAGACCTACGACTGCAACGTTTTGATTTTAGGTTGCACGGAATTGCCGTTGATTTTCCATGAAACGGATAATTTTGAAGTGGCCGGTAAGACCGTTGCCATCGTTGACCCGACAGCCACCCTTGCCCGCAAGTGCGTGCAGATCGCCGAGGCGACCATCAAGGAACGCGGTGTTCGTTAATCGTTAATCATTAGACAAAAGGCGCTTGAGAACTCTCAAGCGCTTTTCATATAGGGAGTCCGAGATGGACAAAGTTTATGAAGCATGTGATCCTAAAACCGTTGCTTTTATTGGATTAGGAACCATGGGTTATCCCATGGCGGGTCACCTTGCCCGTGCGGGTCACCGTGTCACGGTCTATAACCGAACAGCTCACAAAGCCCAAAAGTGGGCTTCGGAATATAACGGTCTTTGTGCCTCAACACCGAGAGAGGCCGCTGAAGATGCGGACTTTGTTTTCACCTGCGTGGGCAATGATGACGACCTTCGCAGCGTTGTCTTGGGAAAAGACGGCGCTTTTGCAGGCATGAAAGCCGGTGCGACTTTGGTGGACTGCACAACTGACAGTGCGCAAGTTGCCCGTGAGTTGGCTCAGAAAGCCCAAGAAATGGGTCTTAGGTTCATGGATGCCCCCGTCTCTGGCGGTCAAGCCGGAGCAGTCAACGGCGTACTCACCGTTATGTGTGGAGCCGAACAAGCCACTTTTGAGGCCGCTTGTCCCGTTATCATGGCCTTTGCACAAGCGGTCACCCGCATCGGTGAAGTTGGTTGCGGGCAATTAGCCAAAATGTGCAATCAAATCTGCATTGCCGGCATCGTTCAATCGCTGTCTGAATCCATTGCGTTCGGTTTAAATGCTGGTCTTGATATGAAACTAGTTTTGGAAGTGATCGGCAAAGGAGCAGCCCAAAGTTGGCAAATGGACAATAGAGGTGGCACGATGATCGATAACCAATTCAATTTTGGTTTTGCGATTGATTGGATGAGAAAAGATTTAGGGTTGTGTCTCGCGGAAGCTAAGAAAAACGGTTCAAGCTTGCCAACCGTGGCATTGATTGATCAGTTTTACGGTGAACTGCAAGCCAAAGGCGAAGGTAGAAGCGATACCTCCGTTCTCATTAAACGACTTCCTCATTAATCTCAGTGGCCGAGCGAGATAACTCGCTCGGTCTGCCTTTTCTTTAGATTAACTGAACATTTCTCCTCAATTACTTAATTAATCAATGCATTACAAAATTCTTTGAGTTAAATTCAGTTTTTTTATTGATTCAAATTCTTAATTTCCATTGATCATAATTTTGATTTTTCATTTAATGAAATTTTCAAATTTAAAAATATCGGTAAGTGATACAACCCCTGTTTCTCATTAGCACCTCTAGTCCGACTGCACTAAAATGCACGAACAAAATTTCGTACAACAAGACCGTACGAAAAAAAACGAAAGAAAATAAAAGATGCCCGTTACCTTAAATGATCTTCCTATTGGCCAAAGCGCAACCGTTGAATCAGTGGGAGCAACCGGAGCCCTCCGTCAGCATTTCCTTGATATGGGTTTAATCCCCCAGGCAACGGTCACAATGGTCAAACGTGCTCCAATGGGTGATCCCATTGAAGTGAGAATTCGAAGCTACGAACTCACCCTTCGTGTCGCTGAAGCTCAAGCAATCACTATCACCGATATTCGGGATGAATTGCCTCAAAAAGAAACGCGAGCTGAAATTGAAGAAATCATGCATCCGGGCTACGGCGAAGGCGGTAAGTATCATGTCAAGGAACACGAGCACCCGCTTCCAGAAGGCGAAACCATCACTTTTGCTTTAGCCGGCAACCAAAATTGTGGGAAAACCACCCTTTTTAACCGCTTAACCGGCTCCAATCAGCATGTAGGCAATTTCCCGGGTGTCACGGTTGATCGAAAAGACGGCTCCATCATCGGCCACAATGAGACGCTGGTGACGGACTTGCCGGGCATTTATTCTCTTTCACCTTACACAAACGAAGAAATCGTTTCGCGTGAATTTATTCTGAAGGAAAATCCCAAAGCCATCATCAATATTGTCGATGCGACCAATATTGAACGCAACCTCTATCTGACCATGCAGTTGATGGAGTTGGGGCGTCCCATGGTGCTCGCACTTAATATGATGGACGAGGTGTGGGCAAACGGAGGTTCGGTTCGTGTCAATGAGATGGAAGCGCTCCTTGGAATGCCAGTGGTGCCGATTTCTGCAAGCCGGGGCGAAGGTATTGAAGAGTTGATTGACCACGCCTTGCACGTTGCCAAATTTCAAGAGCCTCCCGCGGTTCAGGATTTCTGCGACTCCAAAGATAATGGGGGTGCCGTGCACCGTTGTCTGCACAGCATCATGCATATCATTGAAGATCATGCACAAAAAGCCAATATTCCCCTTCGTTTTGCAGCAAGCAAAATTGCCGAGGGCGACACGCTCATCATTGATCAACTCGATTTAGACATCAATGAAAAACGAACCTTGGCCCACATTGTCAAGCAGATGGAAGCCGAACGCGGACTGGATCGCGCAGCCGCCATCGCCGACATGCGCTTTTCATTTATTGATAAGGTCTGTCGCCAAACGGTGGTAAAACCACGTGTGAGTCGCGAACACATTCGTAGCCTTCAAATCGATGAAGTATTGACGGGCAAATACACAGCCATTCCTTCCTTCATTGCCATCATGGCTTTGGTTTTCTGGCTCACTTTTAATGTGATCGGTGTGTGGCTCAGTGATGCGCTTGACTGGCTTATTGGGTGCGCAACGGATTATACGGATGCCCTGTTGACGACACTTCAGGTCAATGCCTCCATTCATTCACTGATTATTGATGCCATTTTCAATGGCGTGGGCAGTGTGCTCAGTTTCCTACCCACCATTGTGGTTCTCTTTTTCTTCCTCTCATTTTTGGAAGACAGCGGCTACATGGCCCGTGTTGCCTTCGTCATGGATACGCTTTTGAGAAAAATCGGACTGTCCGGACGAAGCATCGTGCCGATGCTGATCGGTTTCGGCTGCACCGTGCCTGGTGTGATGGCTAGCCGAACATTGCCTTCAGAGCGTGACCGCAAAATGACTATTTTGCTCACCCCCTTTATGAGCTGTTCGGCCAAATTGCCTATATACGCATTTTTTGTCGCTGCGTTTTTCCCGGGAAACGGCGCCCTGATCATGATCGGTCTCTACCTTTTAGGAATTGCCGTGGCGATCCTTTTAGGCTTATTGATGAAAAACTCCCTTTTCAAAGGTGAAGCCGTTCCGTTTGTTATGGAATTGCCGAACTACCGTATGCCGGGTGCGAAAAACGTTATGCTTTTGTTGTGGGATAAAGCAAAAGACTTTCTGCAACGAGCCTTTACCGTGATTTTTGTGGCCACCATTGTCATTTGGTTCTTGCAGACCTTTGATTTTCAACTCAATCCAGTGGAAGACTCTCAAACAAGTATTTTGGCGGTGGTTGCCGGTTGGATCTCCCCTGTTTTCGCTCCGTTGGGCTTTGATGACTGGAGAATCACCACTGCTCTAATCGGCGGCTTTATGGCCAAGGAAAGTGTCGTCAGCAGTCTTTCCGTACTTTTCGGTTCCACTGAGGCACTGACTGCTGCGCTCAGCGCTCTGACAGCTTTAACCCTTTTGGTATTTTGTCTGCTTTACACCCCTTGCGTAGCCTCCATTGCGACAATCAATCGTGAGCTGGGCGGCAAGTGGGCCATTGGCGTTGCCGTATTCCAGTGCGTTATCGCCTGGATTGTTGCCCTCATTGTCCGACTTCTCGGAATGATGCTAGGATATTGATTATTGAGAATCGTTCTTAAAAGGGATAATGATGAATGGCATCAGTTGGTTACTTTTGATTTTGATTTTGCTCGCGGTGGTGTGGGTGATCGTTTTCAAAATTAAAAATCGCGACAGAAGCGGCTGTGGCGGCTCCTGCTCATCCTGCGGCTCAACTTTAAAGAAAAAAGGCAACTGCAACGGCTCAGAGGAACACATTATTCATATTCAGAAGATGGGGTGATGATTGCCAGCTTCTAAAAACTTAAACTTTTCAAAAAGTTGAACGCCCTTTTAAAACCTTTTTTACATACGGCTTCTCATCCTCGTTAAGCAGAGGGAAGAAGCCGTCATTGCTTTTAAACAAAAAAATACTGAAAGGTTTTAAAATAAGAAATTTCTTATCGCTATTTTTGAAACAATCGTATGTCTACGACGGAAACCAAAGAAAACGGTGCACAGGTCACCAACTTTATTCGAAACATTATTGATGAAGATTTGGCTCGTAACGCCAATCGTCCGCGTTTGTGGTGCGGTCACCCCGCTCCTTACGGCATTCAGGCACAAACCGGCGTTGAAGACCCTGCACGCATTCGCACGCGTTTTCCGCCGGAACCGAACGGCTATCTGCACATCGGTCACGCCAAGAGCATCTGCTTGAATTTCGGTTTAGCCCGTGATTACGGCGGCTATTGCCATATGCGCTTTGACGATACGAACCCGGTTAAAGAAGACCAAGAATATGTTGATTCCATTAAAGAATCCGTTCAATGGTTGGGTTTTGATTGGAAGCACGGTGAAGAGAACAATCTTTACTTTGCCAGTGACTATTTCCAATGGATGTACGATTGCGCCGAACATCTGGTAAAAACCGGTTTTGCTTACGTTGATGAGCAAACCCCCGAAGAAATGCACGCCAATCGCGGCACGCTCACCGAACCGGGCAAGAATTCGCCCTATCGCGATCGTCCGATTGAAGAAAACTTGCGTCTTTTCCGCGAAATGCGGGAAGGCAAACATGCCGAAGGCTCCATGGTGGTGCGCGCCAAGATTGATATGGCTAGCCCCAACATCAACCTGCGTGACCCGGCCATTTACCGTATCCGTTTTGCTGAACACCACCGTACCGGTGACAAGTGGTGCATCTACCCGATGTACACCTTTGCCCATCCGATTGAAGATACGTTAGAAAATATCACGCACTCAATCTGCACGCTTGAATTTGAAGATCAACGTGCCTTCTACGACTGGGCTTTGGAGCGTTCCATCCCCGTATTGCGCGCGCCTCAATTTGAAGAAGCCAAAGAAATCTTACTCAAAATGAGTAAGGGGGAAGATGACCGAGCCTTAGCTTTCATGCGTGCTTGCTATCAGCACCGTGAAAAATTGGGTTTAAGCGGCCCGGAAAAAGCCTTGGCTGAAATTCTTGACGCATGGAACGACAACTTAGGACCTGAAAAGGTTTTGGGTATTCGTGCTGAAGCTTTCTGGGCTTTGCTTTTAACGCAACCGGAACACTACACGCCGCTTTTACAAGCTGCGCTTGATGTGGTTCGCCCGAACTTCTTCTTGTTGTCTCACCAATATGAATTCAATCGCTTAAACCTCTCGCACGTGGTGGTCAGTAAGCGTAAATTGATTCAATTGGTGAAAGAAAATTTGGTGAACGGTTGGGACGATCCTCGTATGCCCACCATTTTCGGCTTACGCAGAAGAGGTTATACGCCTGAAGCCATTCAATTGTTCGCTGAACGCTGCGGCGTATCCCGCGTTGCTGGCGGCTTGATTGATTACTCGGTGCTTGAAGCTTGTCTGCGTGAGGATTTGGAAGGCCGTGCAATGCGCCGCATCGGTGTGGTGCATCCGTTAAAGCTCATTATCGACAACTATCCGGAAGGACAAACGGAAACGCTGACGGCTCCTAATCATCCGCAAAAACCCGAATTAGGTACGAGAGAACTCAGTTTCTCGCGTGAATTGTGGATTGATGAAAGCGACTTTGCAGAAGTGCCTCCCAAGGGTTATCGTCGTTTGACAATTCCGGCTGACGGCTCGGAAGCCAAACCCGTACGTCTGCGTTACGCCTACGTGGTTGTGCCGACCTCTGTTGACAAGGATGAAAACGGTAAAGTCGTTGCCGTTCACTGCCGCTACCTACCTGAAACGAAGAGTGGCAGTGCCGGTTCTGAAACGGTTAAGACAAAAGCTGCAATCCATTTTGTTGATGCTAAGACGGCTGTTAAGGCTGAGTTCCGACTCTATGATCGGCTCTTTGCAGTGCCTCAACCGGATGCCGTTGATGCGGACTATCGCACGCTTTTAAATCCTGACAGCCTCAAGGTTGTGGAAGGTTATATTGAACCCGCTTTAGCCCAAGCTCAACCTGACGAAAAATTCCAATTGGAACGTACAGGTTACTTTGTGGCCGACCGCGAAGATCATACGCAAGAGCATCCGGTCTTTAACCTGTCTGTCGGATTAAAAGAAAACCGAATGAAAAAATAATCACTAGTTAATTTTCACCGCCCCGATCTGAGAAATGACTCAATCGGGGCTTTTTGTAATCAAATTCAGAAAAAACGTGAAAAATTACACGAAAACTCTGAATTGATGAAATATTTTAAAAAGATGTACACCTACTGCTTCGTTTTGTTTAGCTGGTTGGTCCACGAAATGGATCCATCTTGCCGCCAATACTCTCGGTATAACTACCTAAAGGTTTTCCTTGAAAACTAGGCCAAACTGCTCAAGGGGGCAAAATTTTTGTACCTTACCCCCTTGAATATTGCTTTCAACTCCTCTAACCTCTATCCATCTCTTTCGAGATTTCAATTTTTAGAGCATAGGAAACACCATGCAACAGGCAATTCAAAATGTACGCTTCGCTTCGGCCGAGTCTTCGGTTCGATGCTTTTTGCGTCTTTTTGAAATGCGAATGTGCATGATGACGATGGTGCTCTAAGGACCTTCGGAGCACCGCGCTCCGCTCAAGTATCGTTCGGAAGGTCTCATAACGAACGATATTTCTTCCCCTTCACTTAAACAATTAAAACGTCACACCAAATTTTTTGGTTATGAGAAATCAACCGTTAGACACCGTTGATTAGACGCTCAAAAAAGTTTGATGCATTTCGCATTCGGTGTGACTGAAGGATAAGAAATGATCAAACTGGAACATATCAACAAAACTTTTGAAATTGGTGGAAAAACGGTTCAGGCCGTCAAAGACGTCAGTTTAAAAATTCGACAAGGTGAAATCTTCGGCATTATCGGTTTTTCCGGCGCCGGTAAATCCACTCTCGTTCGCTGCATTAATCTATTGGAAAAGCCCCAAAGCGGACGGATTACGATTGACAACGAGGACATCACCAATTACAGCGGTCTCAAACTCAGGCAACTGCGCCAGAAAATAGGCATGATTTTCCAACATTTCAATCTCATGCCAAGCCGCACGGTTTTTGAAAATATTGAACTTCCCCTGAAGCTGACAGCCCTAAGTAGTGAAAATCGGGCTCGTAAGGTCAATGAGTTGCTCGAATTGGTCGGCCTGACCGATAAGGCTCAAAATTATCCATCACAACTTTCCGGCGGGCAAAAGCAGCGCGTTGCCATTGCACGGGCCCTTGCCAATGATCCTAAAGTTCTTCTGTGTGATGAAGCAACAAGCGCCCTAGATCCTCAGACAACGCATTCGATTTTGCAACTGTTAAAGGAAGTCAACGCCAGACTGGGACTGACCATTGTTGTAATCACCCACCAAATGGAAGTCATCAAAGAAATTTGTGATCGAGTAGCCGTCATGCAAAACGGCCAAGTCGTAGAAAAAGGCAATATCGTTGATATTTTCAGCAATCCTCAGGCACCGATTACCAAAAGCTTTATCCAAGCAGCCGATAACTTTGAGACTTTCAACGACCTCATCCGATTAAATAGCTCCATCACCGGTATCCACCCAGATCAGCCGGTCTGGTTTCTGACCTACAGAGGCAGCGTCGCCGGAGAACCTTTAATGAGTGAACTTTATCGGCGCTTTGAAGTCAAAGCCAACATCATTTACGGAAATATCGACTATTTCAAGGAATGCATCGTCGGCAAACTCGGCGTTGCCATAGAAGGTGAGGCAGAAAAAATCGCTCAAGCCAAAGCCTTTTTAATTGAACAAAAAGTCCGTGTGGAGGTCCTCAGATGAACGACATTATTGCCTTTCTTTTACCGCATATTGAAAGACTCGGCCCGGAACTTGTTGAGTGTTTCTGGCAGACCGCAACCATGGTCGCCGTCTCCGGCACCATTGCCTGGTTTTTAGGCGTTGCAATCGGTGTCCTTTTAGTCATTACTCGAAAAGACGGTCTGTGGGAGAAACGCTGGCTTTTCCTATTTTTTGACAAAAGTATCGACATTATCCGTTCGATCCCTGTCATCATTCTGATCGTTCTTTTGATTCCTTTGAGCCGCTTTTTAGTGGGTACGGGATCCGGCGTCACCGGCTCCTTCGTCGCACTGGTTTTTGGCACAGTTCCGTTTTTTGCCCGTCAAATTGAATCCGTGTTAAGCGATCTGGACGATGGTCTAATTGAAGCGAGCCAGGCCATGGGCTTTTCCATCCCGCAAATCGTCTTTGGTGTCTACTTAAGAGAAAGCATCCCTGGCATCACTCGCGTCACCCTCATCACTTTTGTGAGCTTTATCGGTATCACCGCCATTGCCGGCGCAATCGGAGCCGGTGGTCTTGGTGATTTTGCCATTCGCTATGGTTACCAAATGGGTTACCGGGACATGATTTGGCTCACCGTCATCATCATTTTGGCTGTCATCACGATTGTGCAGTGTTTCGGTCAATGGATTATCCGCAAAACTTCTCACTAACTTTTTACTTTGGAGATGATCATCATGAATAAACGTACATTTTTAAAGTCTTTGGTAGCCGCTGGGTGTGTGGCCGCCTTTTCTCTGTGTTCTTTTTCTTCTGCCTGTGCCGAAGGATTCCGAGAAGTGACAGTCGGGGTTGTCGGCGACTACGTCGCGCAATGGGATACTGTCAATGAACTTTTAGCGCCGGAAAAAATCCGTGTAAAACTCATCAAATACAGTGACTACGCCACGCCCAATCGAGCATTGGCTGACGGGGAGATTGATTTAAACGCTTTTCAGCACAAAGCTTATCTTGCCAATGACATTGAAAGAAACGGCTACAAGATCGTCTCAATAGGCGACACGCTTCTGACTCCCTTGAGAATCTATAACAACAAAGAAAAAATTAAGTCACTGAGCGACTTCAAAGACGGTGATATCATCGCAATCCCCTCGGATCTGACCAACGGCGGTCGAGCTATCAAACTCTTAGAGGCCGCAGGTCTCATCAAAGTTGACCCAACGAAAGGTTACGTGCCAACTAAACTGGACATCACCGAGTACAAAGTCAAAATTAAAATCCGTGAAGCTGAATCCGGCATCCTCGCTCGCTTATTACCCGATGTCGCAGCGGCCATCATCAACGGCGGAAATGCCTATACAGCCGGTCTTGACGCTTTTTCAGACTCTATTTTTTCTGAAGACTTAAATCCAAGCACCAACCCTCAGGTCGCTCAGCTTGTCAACATTATTGCTGCGCGTGAAGCCGATAAAGATAATCCTATCTACCAAAAAGTTGTCCAGGCCTATCAAACCCACGAGACAGCTACGACTTTGATGAAAGCCTATAAGGGAGCCTATACACCGGCTTGGAAGGGAGCTGAAAAGTACACCTATTAATTTGAAGTTGCGAAGCGCCGCAAACACTTAACGGCGCTTCGCAAAATGACACTAACCATCTGAGAAACATTCTGACTTTTAACAGTTCCCCCAAAAGGTCCGCAACGCTGAAATTTCCTCTACTTTTCCATAAAAACGCTTGCAAACTCTTACTATTTTTACGGAAATTTCAACATGAGTCCTATTAACGTCAATGATATTTACGTTAAACCGATTTAAGTTAAATTAGCTTACGTTATACATCATCCAGCGAATTACCGACTATCTCCATCCAGTCGTAGAGCGCCCCGCAAATATTTTCCATTCGTTCATCGGGCTCCTCACCACAGCTTTCTGCCATTTCTTCGATTTCTTGAGCAAAAGTCTCAAGTGTTCTGGCGCCGCCCACTCCTTGCATAAGACGTTCCTCTCGCAATGCGTGCCAGCGATTCTTTTCTTCTTGCGTCAGAATCTGCGGCCAATTTCTTGCCCTAAATCGGAAAAGTAACTCCTCGTATCGTTTGTCCTCAAAAGCAAAACGCCCCTCTTGCACCCACTCGGCCAATGTTTCAGGCGACAAACGATTGACCGCCGAAATCAATTTCTTATCATTAAAAGAGGCAAAACCACCGGAATACAATCCTGCATCAACATCGGGAGTGTTTTCTGAACTCTTCTCATCTTCTTCAAAAGCTTCAGCCCACAATCCCATCAACTGATTTAAATGAGGCAATAAGAGAGCATCATTTTGAAGAGCGGCCGCCTTATTGATTCCGAATTCCTGAGCCCTTTGCTCACTAAGCACGCCCCAATGATTCACAATAAATGGCGACTGATTAATTTTGCAGACAAAAATCGGCAGACGATTCTTACCTTCAGGCAATTCCTCGTCTTTAACAAAAACCCGATCTCGCACCTCTTTGGCACTTAATGTCAGCAATTCACGAGGATCCTCACTGAGGTCCCACATCAACACATGATTGGCTCTGCCGGGCAGCGTTCCCAACGCTCGAACCAAACGGATATATCCCCGTTCAATTCCGTGCATGGGACTCACCCACAGCAGTGGCTTACCGCTGCGAATCATCTCTACAATCGAATTTTTAAATCGATTTCTAAGAGCAAACTCCCACAGTTTGGGCTGTTTTTCTCGGATCAATCGGGCCATTTCAATGGTTGCCTGTACATCACTTAATGCATCGTGGGCATGTTCATGGTTCAATCCATTGGCCTGAGACAATTTTTCAAGTCTAAAACTCGGTCGATCACCTTCATCGGTAAGCGGCCAATGAATCCCCTGTGGTCTCAATGCCCAAGTCGCAACGACTAAAGGAAAAAGGTCAAAGCGAGAACACCCGTTGTCATACTCTCTGTCATAGGGATTAAGAAAATTGCGCCAAAAAGTAAATCGGGAGACCTCGTCGTCGAAACGCATGGAGTTGTAGCCGACGCTGATTGTGTCCTGACGAATCATTTCCTTGTGGATAAATCGGGCAAACTCTGCCTCAATTAAACCGTGTTGCTCACAATACTGAGGCAAAATACCTGTTATGTTGATGCTCTGAGGGCTGGGCATGGTATCCATCGACGGTTTGCAGTACAGGCAAATCGGTTTTTCAACAATATTAAGATTGTCATCGGTGCGAATAGCCGCAAATTGAGCCGGTCGATCCTGACTCGGGCTTAGCCCGAACGTTTCATAGTCATGCCAAAGAAATGTCGTCATGGAAAATCCGCGAAAAATGGTTCAACAGTCGCATTATGGCAAAAAAAAGCCATTAGCCAAAAGTTAGACTTTAACATTACGAAAAACTCGCAACGCAGCCAGAACACCTAAAAGAAGCATCACCATACCGATGCTCATCGATAATGTGGGCCAGGCTTGCCGCCACATCAATGCATAAATCACTGAAAAAATCGTTTCAAATACAATGAGCTGCCCTGCCAAAGCCGTCGGAAGCCGCTCGCTCATAGCATTCCAGAACGCCGCGCCTACCCACGAACACACGATACCTGCCACCAACATGACCGCCACAAATTTCAACGGTTGAGGTCCCAACATACCAACCTGCGGCGGCTCAAGCCACATACTCACGAACACAAATCCCAGTAAGGTGAAAGGCAAAATAGCCAAGCCTTGCGCCGTAGCCCAAACTTTAGGCCCCTTTGTTTTATTAGCCAATAACCAATCGGCATTGCGAATCGGGTACCAAGTCCACAAAAGCAGAGAAAGAACCGCACAGCCTACCCCGATCCAAAATTGCAAAGGGGTGGCGGCCTGCTCATGAACGGCATAGTAAAACTCTGTCCAATTGGCCACAACCATCCCGCATAAAATCAGTCCCAAAGGCAAAATCAGGCGACTCCAAGGAACATTAGCGCCCCTTTTTTTATTTCGTAAATTAGAAACCACCGCCACTAAAACCGGAATTAAACACATCAACATCCCGGCAATCGGCGCACCAGAGAGCTGCACACTGGTCACCAAAGACCAGTAGTAGACGAGGCTGCCGAAAAAGGCGAGTCTCATGGCAAAGAACCAGTCACTGCGGGTTAGTTTTTTCAGTTCTTTGATTTGGAAAGGAACAAAAAGCAGGCATGCCATTCCATAAACGGCAAAGCGGGCTGAGGCAATCATGACCGGATCGTACTCAGGCAGAATCAAAGGAAAGATATAAATCAGCCCCCAGATCGCACAGGCAATCACGGCATAAAGTAAACCCAAGAACATGTCAGCTGTACTTTTTTGTCTGTGAAAACAAAGCCGAGAGTTTTTGCTCCCGGCCCTGTTTTTCTTTAAATCGGTTATTGACCCGATTGATCGTTGTTATCTTTTTCTTGAACTTGCGGCGTCGCTTCATTTTCAACCGGTTTCATTTCCGGTTGTGCCTGACGTTCTTGATCGGCCTTGGCAGAAGCTCCCGGTCTCGGAGGACGAACTTCTCGTCCTTCCATGATGTCAGTGATCTGATCTTCATCAAGTGTTTCCCACTTCATCAAACACTGAACCATCACTTCCACACGTTCACGATTAGCTTTAAGAATGTCGCAAGCACGTGCGTACTGTTCTTCCAAAATACGGCGCACTTCGGCGTCAATCTTTTGCATGGTAGCTTCAGAAACGTGCGTTGTACGGGTTACAGAACGACCCAAGAACACTTCGCCTTCATTTTCCGCATAGACCATGACCCCCATGGCATCGCTCATACCGTAACGGGTAACCATATCGCGAGCCATCTGGGTGGCGCGCTCAAAGTCATTTGACGCACCGGTCGTCTTTTGATTCAAGAACACTTCTTCGGCCGCACGTCCGCCAAACATAATCGCCAGACGGGAAGTGAGGTAAACGTCGTCATAATTGAAGCGATCTTTTTCCGGCAATTGCATTGTCACACCCAAAGCGCGGCCACGGGGCACAATCGTCACCTTGTGCACAGGATCGCTCTTTGGCAGCATCCAAGCCACCACAGCGTGACCGGATTCATGATAAGCCGTCGTCTTCTTTTCGTCTTCGCTCATCACCATGCTGCGGCGTTCAGCCCCCATGAGGATCTTGTCCTTAGCCTGCTCAAAGTCGACCATTTCCACCACTTTGGCATCACGACGAGCGGCAAAAAGTGCGGCTTCATTAACCAAATTGGCCAAATCCGCACCGCTCATGCCGGGCGTTCCGCGTGCAATGACTTCAGGATCAACATCACGGCCAACAGGCACTTTCTTCATGTGGACATTGAGGATTTGTTCACGACCGCGAACATCGGGCAAAGGCACCACCACTTGACGGTCAAAACGACCCGGACGCAATAGCGCGGGATCGAGCACATCAGGACGATTGGTGGCAGCAATCACAATCACATTGGTACCCGTTTCAAAGCCGTCCATTTCGACAAGCATTTGGTTTAAGGTTTGTTCGCGTTCATCATTGCCACCCCCTAAACCGGCTCCACGTTGACGGCCTACCGCATCAATTTCATCAATGAAGATGATGCAGGGAGCGTTCTTCTTGGCGTTTTCAAACATGTCGCGAACGCGAGCCGCGCCAACACCGACGAACATTTCCACGAAGTCTGAACCGGAAATAGAGAAAAACGGCACTTTCGCCTCACCGGCGATAGCTTTAGCCAAAAGAGTCTTACCGGTACCGGGGCTGCCCACCAACAAAATACCGCGCGGAATACGACCGCCCAATCGCTGGAATTTCGAGGGATCGCGCAAAAAGTCAACCACTTCCTGCACTTCTTCCTTGGCTTCATCACAACCGGCGACATCCGCAAAGGTGATCTTATTGTTGGAAGTGTCGAGTTTTCTGGCTTTGCTCTTACCAAAACTGAAAGCTCCGCCTTTACCGCCGCCCTGCATCTGGCGCATGAAAAACACCCACACGCCGATCAAAAGCAACATCGGGAACCAAGAAATCAATACTGTCATCCAGAAAGACGGCTCTTCCTCCGGCGTTCCATACACCTGCACACCGTCTTTTCTCAAGTCATCCACCATCCACAAGTCACCCGGGCTCGTGATGACATATTTTTGTCCTTCAACCGGAGTAACGGTGATTTCACGACCTTTGATGTCCACACGAGCAATCTTGCCCGCCTTGGCGTCATCCATAAACTGCGTGTAGCTCGTTGAGGTCGCCATGGTCGATGTTTCAGGCTCAAACTGCCGAAACACCGTGAAAAACACCAGCGCTAAAATGATCCAAATACCGATACGATTAAAGAAATTTCTATTCAATTTTCAGGCTCCTTCGCCTCTTCTGATAACGCTATTTTCCGGATGAAAATTCCAGACTGTTAAGGATACCGACAATTCCTTGAGTTGGAAATGTTTTTTATCCTTTTTAACAAGAATTTTCTCAGCGTTTCTTTATGTGTTTGGCCACCATGTAAACTTCAGCCGATGTATCCCGGCTAGCTTCAGGCTTACGGGTCAAAACGGTCTTAAAGTGCTTTTTGAGTGTCTCGACATATTGCGAGAAACCGCTGCCTTGGAATACTTTGGTCACAAAGACTCCGTTATCTTTGAGGTGCTCCAAACAAAACTCAAGAGCTAACTCATTTAAAAGCAAACAGCGGGCTGCGTCGGCTGCCGCAATACCGGAAAGATTCGGAGCCATGTCGGAGAGCACCAAATCGACCTGTTTATCGCCGATAATTTCGGTTAACTTATCAGCCACTTCCTGCTCACGGAAGTCTCCCTGAAGAAACGTCACACCGTCAATGGGATCCATCGGCAAAATATCCATGGCAATGATTGTGCCGCGAACTTCTCCGTCTTTACCGGCTAATTTTTCACGAACCACCTGCGTCCAACTGCCGGGAGCGGCTCCCAAGTCCACCACACACATTCCCGGACGGATTAGCTTCTCCTTCTCATTGAGCTCAATGAGTTTATAAACCGAGCGGGCGCGATAGCCCTCCTGGCGTGAACGCTTCACAAAAGGATCATTAATGTGGCGCTCAATCCAAGCGCGATTGGAACGCAGTTTCTTTGTTGCTACTGGCATGATTTTTTTATAAAATTCGTCGTTTTTAAATTTTTGTTTATCAACTCAAACCGTATTATGGCTGAACTTCTACTTGACCGCGACACTCGTTTGGCACTTCGTGGACAGGCTCACGGACTCGATCCTGTTGTGTTATTGGGTGCCAATGGCCTCACTGACGCGGTTTTAAAAGAAATTGACCGCGCTCTTTTGGCTCACGAATTAATCAAAATTCGCGTTCCCGGCGATGAACGTGAAGAGCGCGAGGCAATTTATAACGAAATCGCCGACCGCTTAAATGCCGCTCGAATTCAAATGATTGGCAAGCTCTTGGTTTTGTGGCGTCCGAACCCCGAAAAGCAAAAAGAAGAAGCTGAACGGGCCAAGCGTCGCAAAATGGCTGAAGCCCGACGCGGCATGCGCGGCGGTCCGACGGCTCACCGCAAAACCCGCGCACAAGCTAAAGGTCGAACGACCAAAAAGGCTTACGCCAACCTCTAAACCGACAAAGGCTCGAAACCAAAGTTCGAGCCTTTTATTTTCGATAGCCGGGCCTAAATCCTCGGCTTCAGTATTCGATTAGATATACTGAACTGTCAAGATATCGTATGCGCGATCACCGCCCGGGGCGTGCACGATAGCCTCATCGCCTTCAAACTTACCGATTAATGCACGAGCGATAGGACTGGAAATCGAAACCAAATTACGTTTGATGTCGCCCTCATCGTCACCTACGATTTGATAAGTTACCACTTCACCCGTATCTTGATTTTCCAATTCAACCGTTGCGCCAAAAACAATACGACCACCGGCGTCCAACTCCTTCGGGTCAATGATCTGCAGTGAAGCTAATTTACCCTCCAACTCCGCGATACGGCCTTCAATATGCCCTTGAAGTTCCTTTGCAGCATCGTATTCAGCGTTTTCGGACAAATCACCTTTTTCACGGGCTTCCTTAATCGCCTGCACAACCGCAGGACGCTCCACGCTCTTTAAGCGTTTTAATTCGGCCTTCAACAATTCGGCACCACGTACAGTAATGGGAATCGCCATAGTATTTTTCTCTTTCTCTCTCAACAGGGAACAAAGAAGCCCGAGCCAAAACTTAAGCTCAGGCATCCCTTCATAACGCCGCTTATTTTACCGCAAAATCGACTGTTAGAACAAAGACGAATCCTTAGCCAATTGTGGCAAAAGTTTCAATTCGTCAGACCATTTCTTTAATCGTAATTCAATAGACTGACTGTAAGTGCTACAAAATTCTCTCTCCTCATCATCGCAATCGCTTGGAATTTCAAAGCGGTTTAACGCCTCACTTAATTTATTCAAAACTTGAGACAGTATCTTTTGAACTAAGCTGAATTCCAGATCGCACTTCTGAGCTTCGTACAGAATCTGCAAAGCCTAAACAACTCCCCTCTGAAGAGGGAAGGTTTCTTTTGACCAAGTGCAAGCTCTT